>Ga0209700_102000_pt1 | contig 42165 bp, 29 predicted proteins | sample SiratroredBW_FD_187528 | JGI IMG/M metagenome (GOLD analysis project Ga0209700, IMG submission 187528) | Root nodule microbial communities of legume samples collected from California, USA - Siratro red BW (SPAdes) (version 2) | ecosystem: Host-associated > Plants > Roots > Nodule | place: USA... | reverse complement strand
TTAAAATATATATATTATTTTATATAATATTATATATATATATATATATATATATATATATATATATATTTAACTACTAAGTCAATCTAAGTGAATAATTATATATGAGTATAGAAATTCTTTAAACATGTTACTACTTTATTTATACATGCTTTTTTCATATTTAAATTCTTAATATATTTTTTTTCCTTTCAAAATTTAACATATCTAAATATAAATTTTTGAATTGTTAAGTATCAGTATACAAAAAGAATAAATATTTCCTATATAATCATCACTTTTATAAAATGTTTTTTTTTATATTTAAATTCCGAATATATTTTTTTCTTTCAAAATTTAACGTATCTAAATATAACCTTTTGAATTGTTAAGAGTGGGTATACAAAAGAATAAATATTCCAAATACAATCATCATTTTTGTAAAACACTTATTACTCCACAATTTTCTTTAGAACATTAAAACACTATATTATAGATGGTTGAAATAATCTTGAAATTACATCACTGAATCAATTTAGGTAGTACTATTATGTTAAAAATTTAAAATAATAACGAATCGTTGATAAGCGTTGATTGTTCAGTGATTTTGTGCAAATTTTATGATTGATTTTGTTAGTAATTAGGTTTATTTTATTATTAATTTAGTTTAGATTTGATTTTATTTAATTTTATTATTAATTTTTCAATTTAATGCGTTTTATTGTGGAAAAAGAAAATTTGTTGAGAATTAGATTAAATCTAGAGAGAGAAAGAGAATAGAGGCGCCGCAATTGAGGAAAGGAGCAGAAAAAAGCATAAGTGACTTTTCGCTTAAGCTAAACAAAGAGTCTGGGCTAAAACTCACTTAAAGTCCATCATGCGCAAAAAACGTAAATTGAAGATGTCAACGTTATTGAAGGCGTGACTTATTAAATAACGATCACACCTTGATCTAAAGCAAGGGACGAAAGTTATAAAAGGAGGTTAGGGTCAAACGTGAGGGCACCACTTCTCATTCACCACCTCTCCTTCGTGGAGACTCTTTGGAGGCCACTGCTGTTATCAAGCTCCATTTTTTTCTTTTTCTTTTATAATTTTGATGGCTACCATGCGTAGCTAATTCTCTTACTATTGGGATTGGATGTAATTTCTCAACTTTAGATGCACTCTTAATCTTAGTTTGATTTCATTTAATTTAATTACCTTTGTTTTACATTTCATGCTTATTTTAATCTATTCTAGATTTCTTATTGTGACTGAAAAGCACTTTTCGAAATCAGAACTAAACGTAGATGCATTACATGTATAAGTTCAGGAATGAATTACAGTGGAATGACTGCTTATAGCAACTGATCTTAATGCTGATTAAATTATTTTAGTAACTAGGTATAAAGGCTAGGTAATTTAGTTTATGAAATCCAATGCTAGAGGAATCAGGTTGAAAAGGCTTTTATTTGCGCAGATTCGCAGATTGGTAATAGGAAGTAATGATATTGAATTAGGTTAAAAGTGTATACGAAAGAGAGTGTTACAATTCAATCCCAAGGCTTTTTATTATTATTAAACCTGACTTTTTATTATTCATTGTTTTGTTATCAATTCATTCAATCATTAATCAATTATTTACTTGTTCATAATACAATTTCGTATAATTCAATTTACAATTCCCGTTCCCTGTGAATACTATACTTTTCTTACTACTATATTACTTGTGGACTCAGTACACTTGATGAAAATCCGTTAACAACAGTAATCATCTATTAAGACTCACTAATCATACTAATCCATGTTCACTTATAAAAGGCCTGTTAAAATCTTATAAATAACTTGACATGTAATACATAAATTCAATAACATTTATCGCACATAAATATACTCAAACTCACTTGAGTGTTGAAATACCTTTCCTAGGTACACTCATTTCTCAAACTGAGGATATTTATTTAGAATTTCTAGAATCAGAATATAGATAATGTCTTACATAATCACACCATTTAAAAACAAACACTATTGTAAGTAAACCAAGCAAGTCAATTGACCAACTTGCCAAATTCAAATTCCACTTGTAACTTGTCTATATTGTTAAACATTTGACTTGTTTATCATTTTTAGAAGAAAAAAAAATCCTTTAACCTTCTCTCCACTCATCCCTAATATTAACATCACATAATCTTCTATATATTTGAATCTTATGTCTCATCCTTTCTTTATAAGTAATCAATGTTAGATTATATTATATAACCATTTAGTCAGCAAACTCAGTAATTTGATAGTTCCAAGTCATCTCTGATACTAATATCTATGTCTTTTCTTTTTTTCCAGGAATCCTTATTCTCTTCCTCCATCCTTCTACACCCTTTACCTATGTTAATACATTTGTTATTTTTTGTTGCTTCAATCGCCACATTTCATGTTTTTTTTTTTTTTTTTTTTTTTTTTTTTTTTTTTTTTTTTTTTTTTTTTTTTTTTTTTTTTTTTACTATTTTGTGTTCATTAAAGTCATTACTATGTTTCATTTGAGCATTGTTCTTAGCGTTCATGCTGAAACTTTAGTAAATTTGCATTTATTTTCACATTTCTAAATTGGATAGAGGTTAATTAATTTCCTGTCTAATACCTTTTTCATATAATAAACCTAACAAAACTAAAACTATTGTCGCATTTTTCTATTTTTTGAACTGTGAATATTTCTCAAACCCCATTATACATAACCATGTAATATTATAGAGAAACAAATATGTTTTAATGTCTCTTCTAAATTTTTCATCAATGATTTCCTTTTTCATTTTTTCTACTTTAGTTTTATTTATTTATTTTTCTATATGTATTATTAGTAGGTTAATGAAATGGTGTATAGTTGGTCACGAAAACAATATCAAAACAATATCATTATATGTATGACTTGTGTTCTTGTCTTTACAAAAAGAGTTATGATTGTTAAAGAAACTTTTTTTTTCATGATCTTTAACTTCTATCAAATTAAATTTTCAATGCATCTTCTAAATGTATGGTATAATTTTGTTTCGATAATTTTTTTTAAAATCTTTTTAGAAAAGAAAATAAGAGAAGAAAAATGAATTTAACTTCTCCATAAACCAATATAAACTTATGCACAAGTCAAAATAAATATATATAGGAGGAAACTTATATAAATTATTCTAAATATAAGCTAATTTTAATTTGAAAAAGAAAACTAATTTCACTTTTTTCTCTAGAAAAGAAAAAAACGTATGGCTCAATTATTCCCAACATATGAAAACATGTATGTTAGATTCATTTAACCTCAATAAATCAACTGTTGGAAATGTTTGCTTGTTGTTGCTTTCAGTTTGAAAAGTAAAGTAACAGGAAGGATTCTAACTCTAGCAAGAATGACTGCTACCTGTATAACCCATCTTTTATTCATTCAAAAAGAAGAGTCAAACCTAGTGTACCCAATAGATCTATAAGCAAAATAAATGGTTTTCACAATCATCTTTGCAAGTGGCTTTATATATCCATGTTGAACAAGTAATGGAGAAGACTATGACATGAAGCTCCACTTGTCAGACATAAAAGCCATCCCTAATGGTTGGACATGGCATACTCTTTGTGCATTTATGGAACACCAAAAACCCCAATAATGTAGGAGGGAGAAGGATTCATTGAACACCACATGCATGTGGAAAGAGAGTGACCTCACAATAGGTATGGTAACAAAGGCAGTGTTTTGAGTTGTGAAATGGGTTACCCATGTCTTTCAATTAATATGCACTTTCTTAAAGAATAGTAAATTTAGTCATTTTTATTCAATTTGTCAAAGGTTTAAACTGTTTTTCTAAAATTGTCATACTTTTTTTTTTTAGAAAATGACAATCTCTCTTTTAACTTCATTGTTTCTCTTCCAATTAATTAATATTTGAAGATAGAATAATGATTATGTAATTTGTGGTTACTCATCTTTTTCAATCATAATACAATAAACTAATTTTGTAATAATTTATAATTTTAACTGATGAACTTAAAAAAATTTCAATAAAAATTAATTAATTCAAAAAATATTTCAAAAGTAATGAAATTTAAAAAAATAACTTTATATATAGATACGATGGGAGTATTTTTTAATAATTTTATATTAAAAATATAAATATTAACACTTTTATCAACGTTGATGAAATAGAGGAAAATTGTGAAAGATTGGGACGAGAGAAGAGAGAAAGTAAAACAACAGAAAAGTGAAAAAAAAAAAACTAGAGAAAGAGATAGAGAGAGAGGGAGTATTAGAAATGGAGAAAAGAGAAGAGGGTGAAGAGAGAAGAGAAATCTTAATTTTTTTTTGTTCTTTTGAAATTTGGAATCTATGAATTTAAATAACTAAATATTTTTTTTAAGTTTGTAAGTTTCTTAAAAAATTATCCAAAAAGTGTATTTTATTACAAGTTTTTTTTTCAATTTTCTAAAATTTTTTGAAAAAATTTAATTCAAACATAAAAGTCAAAGTCTTTTAATTCTGAGAATATGACAACGTAATAACATTTTTAGACGTATAAACATGGAGACATTAAGGCTATGGTAGTCGATGGGCCACATCATAGTTAGGAACTAATAGTCATATTTTTCTAATGTTTATAAAATTATTAAATCATTTTAAGGTGTCTCAATACCATTCTTAAACCAACCTTACCAATTGATGAGTAAATACTCCAAAATATTCATAAACATAATTTCTGGTGGCTCTTTCCCATTAAAAGAAATATATAATTTTATGATATTATAATATATGTAATTTAAAGTTTAAAAAAAATTCATAATTGGTGTATTGATAAATTCTTATAAAACTTATCAACCTCAACTATAATAGTTGAATAATTAAAATTTGGTGTAGTTTAAACTCACATGTATTCTTACAATACATGCTCGAGTAAAATAAAATTATCTTAAAAGATTACAATTCTTCCTTTATATATATTTAATATATATATATATATATATATATATATATATATATATATTCAAAATTTAAATTAAAAAAATACAGTTAACTTAAAATAACTAAGATAATTATCTATAATCTATAAAAAAAACAATTGATATACATTTCATTTTCTAAAAGTACCTTGATAATATAACGATTGTATTCTTTTCATATAATAATTGTCTTGTTTGTGAAGTTTTATTTAAAAAATTATTCTATGTGTTTATAACTTTTGTGATTTTTTTTTCCTTTTCAAACAATGCAATATTTTTTGTATTATTTTGTTTTAAAATAATAAAATTCAATAACGCAATAGAAAATCCCTCTTCGGTAAGCAAAATTTTGATATTGAGATTCAAACAGAATATGATTTTTATAAAATAAAAACTTTTATTTTGACATTGTGAGTTTTATTATTATTTGTAAAGTGTCAACTTTGTAGATTTTGTATACAAGAGTATTTAAGTTCGATCAATACCTTAAATCAATCCATAAACTTATAAATCTAATAAATTTAGTTCAAAATATTATAAAAGAAATCAAACTTCGACCTCAAAATTGATTCTGTTAGTTAATTTAGTTGCTAATGTAAAATCAATCTATAATTTTCATAACTTGACGAACATGCACCCTTCCTTTTCATTGGACAAATAATAATTCGTTCATTTGATGATTCTGTAGACATTATGGGTCTTTGACACCCACCTTATTGTGTCATATATATCAATTATTATAACTTCACAACCACTTTAATCCTTATTTTTTATCAATAAAACACATAAACACCAATTTTTGATATATATATATATATATATATATATATATATATATATATATATATATATATATATAATATTTGAATAGTTGTATAAATAAGAATTTAAAAAAAAAATACATAATTTCTTATATCGATCCGAAATAAGATCAAATTGTACCATATAAACAGAGACAATTCTCACTTTATAAATTAGTTTAGCAAGAATGATTTAAATTTAAATTTACTTCTTATTATAAAAGAATTTATTTTAAAAGAGATTTATGATAAGTGTCAATTTTGAATGTTTTTATACATGAGAAAATTTAAGTGTTTTTTAAAATAGTAATTACCCCTCCAATTTGAGAGTTTCTGAATCTAAATTTAGGTTTTGAGTCCTGAGTTAAAGTAAATCATTTGATCTCAATTATTGTGAAGTGAAATTTCAGGTATAGAAGAATGAAGAAAATCAATTATTGTGAAGTGAAATTTCAGGTATAGAAGAATGAAGAAAATGAGAGATTGGAAGATTCATGAAGAAAAGAAATAAAAAATTTAAAATAAAAAAAGGCCAAGCAAAAAGGCACTTAATCTAGGCCCGAAAACGAGTTAAAAATGACGATTTTAGGTTTTCTGAGACATCTAGACATGGCGGAACGAGAGCAGCCGTCAAGGACGAAAGCAATTCATCAATTCTTCTTCTTTTCTGACAATCTTCCTCTCCTTGAATTGTAATGGCTACCATAAGTAGTTACTTCTTCATGTTTGGGGTTGAATGTAATCTTTTGAACTCATTTGTATTTTGGTGATTTTTATATATAATATTCAGTTTCTACTCAATTAGTATTTTCATCTTATGCTTAATGCTAGATTTTATCCGATCAATAGAGTCTTGATTTTGATTCTTGAATTTAATTGGGAAGTACTTTTAAGTTTCTGACTTAGATGAAAATACTCAATATATTGGAATAATAGAGATAGGTTTCGATGTATTGCGTATAACATTTGTTCTTAATGCTGGGTAATTTACTAAATAGTTGAGGGATCAGTATTTAGGAAATTTTCTTATGAATTTCATGATTTCATGTTAGAGAGATCGGTGTGAATAATTTTTATATGTGGATCAATTGTTAGTAGTCACAGATATTGTATGTTTTTATCAAATCCAAAATATGAATGAGGGAGATAGATGAAGTTGAATCCCGAGTTCTTTAGATCTTTTAAACTCTTTGATAGTCCTTATTTATTTTTTTAATTGCTCTTTTATGTTTATTAAATCAAATCATTATCAAATCATCCCAAAACCATAATTGCTTAGTAAGTAATGAAAACTGAGATTTATAATAAGCAAAATTGTTCTTTGTGGGTTGGACATTCGTACTTTATAAATATATATTACTTTTGACTCGGCACACTTGTCGAAAAAAGGTCAACAAGTTCTTGGGGCCGTTGCCCGGCAACAATTTTTATTTTTAAATTTTGGAACATAACTCATTAAGTATTGTGTGAATAATTTTTCTTTGTTTTTCTTTTGTTCTTATTTATTTGAAAAAAAATTATAAATTATTGTGTAAATCTTTGCTTGAGTTGTCTTTGATTTATGATATTGAGAGGACATGTTCCTGAAGATCAATTAGAATTTGATTTAAAAATTGAAAGAACAGCTAGGAGGAAACAGAGCAGAAAGACAAGAGAACAACAAAGTCAAACAAGAGAAGAATCCTATACGACCTTTGACAGAGATACTCAAGTGATACAAAAAGAGACCAGTATGGCTGAGGACAGGATTCACCCACCAAGAAGACTCTTGGAGACTATGCCCTGCAGTAAGGCCCTAGACACTTCTCCAGCATAGTAATACCAGCCACCACTAAAACATTGGAGATGAAGTCAGCCTTCTTGAATTTGATTAGCAGTCATTATTTTACTGGGATAGATAATGAAGATCCATACACACACATTTGTCCACTTTCTATAAGTTGGTAAGAACAATGGGTTTTGAAGAGGGTGACACTGAAACTGTTTATTTGCGATTGTTTCCGTTCTCTTTGGCAGACAAAGCAAAAGAATGACTCAAATCTCATCCAAATTAGAGTTTGAAAAGTTGGAATGATGTAGAGGAAAAATTTCTCCATAGATTTTTTCCAATCTCTCGTTACATCAAGGAAAAATCTGATAACTCTACATTCAAACAAGGGCCAGATGAAGCATTATGTGATGCTTGAGAAAGCTTCAAAGTGATGTTAAGAAGATGCCCAAATCATGGTTTTGAAGATATTACCCAACTAAGCATTTTCCACAATGGTCTGAGGGCTGACACAAAGATGATACTAGATGCAGAAGCTGGAGGTACAATGATGGTTGTAGATATAGAGCAGACAACAAGAATTATTGATGCTCTTACTTCTATAGATTATCAAGCTCAACATGATAGACAAACAGTGCAACAAAAGAATGCTTGATCTCAATACCACAGATGCCCTTTTAGTTCAAAATAAAATCTTAACGCAACAGATGGAAGCACTAACCAAACAGATGACAAAGTTGTCTCAATAATTACAAGTTGCATAGTCTTCCCAAAATAAAAGTCAATTCATGAGCTGTGATTTTTGTCTCAAGAATAATCCTAATGGGCAATCAAGAATAATCATCCTAATGGGAAGTGCTCTTATCAGAATAATCCTTCATAGGAAGAGGTTAATTATATAGGCAATCAAGGAAGGCAAGGTGAGTTCTCAAGTAATTATCAGAATAATAATGTCTCAAGAATGGAGGGGCAATCAAAATCAAGGCTTTGGGTGGAAACAGGATGCAAATCCGTATAACAAGCAACCTCCGTATCAGCAACAACAACAATTTCCTTCAACTCGTGACAGGATAACCAAATTGGAGGAGACTTCGGAGAAATTTATGCAAGCTTCCATGGCCAATTAGAAAAATACAAAAGCTTCAATTAGAAATCTAAAGACACAAGTGGGGCAGTTGACCACACAAGTGGGATAGTAGGCCAAATAATTAGCAGATAAACAAAGGAGTCAATTATCAGCCAACACACAGACATTGGGAGCATTGCAACTCTATCACCACTAGGAGTGGCAAGGTAGTAAGTAGAGGTATTGGTGAGAATTTGAATATTAAAGAGAAAAATAAAGAGAAAATGAGAGTGAGCGAGAAAAAGAGCAGAATAGAGAAAAAAATGTGAGGAGTGATGAAAAAAGAGAGGAAAATAAAAAGAGGGAAAATTAAGTGAGAAGTTCTCCTTTAAAAACTGTTGCTCCTTTAAAAGATGTATCTTATCTACATACTCCCTCAAGGAAGAGTAAAGAGAGGCAGTTTGCTAGATTCCTTGACATTCAAAAAAGTCTTCAAATCAACATTCCCTTCAGTGAAGCCATAGAGCAAATGCCCACTTATGTCAGATTTATGGAAGAATTGTTGACCAAGAAGAGAAAGCTTCCTGAGCAAGAGACAGTTGAATTAGAAGTTGAATGCAGTGTTATTATTTAGAAATCTTTGCCACAAAAATCTAGAGATCTAGTAAGTTTCACTTTGCCTATCACCATAGGAAACCTCACAGTTGAAAGAGCTTTATTGGATCCTGGGGCAAGTACATGTTGAAGAAGATTGGAGATGTTGAAGTGAGACCTACAAGAATGACTTTACAGTTAGTTGACATGTCTATAAAACATCCTTATGGGATTGTTGAAGACTTGATAGTAAAGGTTGACAAATTCTTATTCCCAGTTGATTTTTGGTCATGGATATGGAGGAGGATACTGAAGTCTCCTTAATTTTAAGAAGGTCATTCATGAAAACTGTTAGAGTAATTATTGATGTTGATAAAAGGGAAACTTAAGGTACATCTGCAAGATGAAGAAGTAAGCTTTGATGTTTTTGAAGCTATAAAACATCCAAGTGGAGCAAAAGAACGTTGTGGAATGGATGTTTTAGATAAAATTTGTGATAAACAGAAGGAGAATTCAGAATTCATTATGGGTCTTTAGCACCCCACCCTTATTGTCTCGTATATATCAATCATCACAACTTCACAATCACGTTAATCCTTATTTCTTGTCAATAAAATACACAAACACCAATTTTTGATATATATATATATATATATATATATATATATATATATATATATATTTTTTATAATCAAGTGCTATTTTTATAATCATATTAGTACAAAGTACTTAAGGATTTTATTAATTTGTCAAAAAACTAATAACAGGTAGTTTGTAAGATTTTCTCTCAAAACTACGCTTTTCACATTTTGTTGGTTTGAAAAAATAGGTATAAGGAAATGTTATTTCACTTTTTTTATTTGAAAAAAGACCGGCTATGCATAATAGGAAAAGATAAAATTATGATTCATTTCAATTCCTTCTTTTAAGTTGTTTTTTTTCCTAAATCTTTGCTACACTTGAATAACAAAGCTTTTAGATTATTATCAAATAAATGTTTTCATCTTTGTAATTTTAAATATAATTAATCTCTTACGAATAATATTTTTAAAATAAAATAATATACAAATTAAAAAAAAATGATAACTCTATTTCATTTTCTTATTTGTTAAGAATGGAATAAATTTCTCGATTCTTTCTATTATACACTATTCAAATCAAACAGTTGAATGAAACTTCTATTGCATTTTAACATATATCTCTCATCCAATACTTTTACTATACTTTAATCCATTTCATTCATTCTCTTATCTATTACGTAATCTATTTAGTAGTGAATTAATTATTTATTTCAATGTTAAATATTAATTTTTACTCTGTGATTATAATTAATTTTTTTTATTTAAAAAGATCTCTCACTTTAAACAACTATATTTGTTTTATTTTTATTTAACTTCCCATATATATTTATATTTTTTATCAATATACAAATCAATACCATATCACACTTTGTTTCAATCCTTTTAAAGGCTTTAGGGAACTTTATATGAAAAACTCAATTTAAATGATTAGAAACTATAAAAGTTACTATTAATAATTAAAACAAATGACCAATCATAAATATAGAAACCAAAAGTGTGCAATTGATCTCTCCATAACCCTAATCTGAATACATTCTATAGTAACAAATTAATATACAGCAATGCAAACTAGGCACAATCTGTTCATAAAAGGTATGATCATAATCCTAAAAGAAGTAACAACAAATACAAAAATGGCGTTATTAGATTTTCTCTGACATTCGAGAATTCAGAAGAAAAATCGTGGCAATGGAGTTGCAGGTATTGCAGATATTAACTGTGCACAGCAAACGCAATTGCGATCGCTGTTGTGCAAAGAAATTTTGGCAGCTACCTGGGGAGGTTCTAACTGTGTAATAATTGTCCATGTTCAATATTCCGAGCTTATCGAACCAGACGTAACGTATTGCAAGAACCTCCTGTTTTCTAATGCACCTGAAGATAACATAATCAGAACTCGTATTGATAAGATCACACTTTCAAGATATATATAAATATTTTGTTAAAAATAAATTTTAATTGCTGCAGAATCAAATTTAAAACATGAGTTTGATGCCTTTCAATCATAGTGCAGTAATAGAGGTTGGAAAGAATCATGAGCACTGTTTTGTGTATTTAAAAGGTCTAATCTTTTATTCACTCTTTTGTTAAGGGTTTATGTAGATAGTAAAAATTGTGAACTTGCACACACAAAAATATTGAGACTTAACTAAGTAAGAGTTAAAAAATGTTCACAACATAGAAAACAAAACAAAAAAAAACTAGTGGACCTGGTTTGTAACCATGTGTTAGTGTTTTTTTGTGTACCGTGACTGTTTTTTTTGTATCGTGACTATTGACTAGTATCTCTCAACCGCTTTGCTACCTTGTTGCGATTGTGGTGTGGATAGACATGGAAAATATAGTTGCAGGAGTTTTGTCCTTCCTCTCATGTTTTGGGTTCAGTCTAATCTCCACTATTTTGAAGTTCAATCATGGATGCTCCATGTTCATTCTGTGTTTTTTCAAGGGTTCATTATTGTAACCAACACTGGGTATTCAAGGAGTCAAAATCATTTAGGAACAAAAGTGCACTACTAAAAATATTTATACAAATGAAAGAAAGATGAGTATTATGTATATGATTTCGTAATTAGATTTTGAGTTTGAGATGTTTTTTTTTTTGTTGAATTTTTATTAGAAAAAAACAATATTGAGTATTTAAAATATTTTATATTTTTATTTAAATATCATGATATTTGATTTTTCTGTCAGTGAAACAATGTTATTGTTACTTTTATTTTTTTAATCTCTAACTTTGATTAACTCTCTTCTTTAATTCCTATAATTCATCAATCAACTAGTTTTTGAATATAAGAAGAGTTAGTTGACTAACAAGTTAAAAGAAATTAAAGAAAGATCAAGCCAGTCAATCAATTAATGACAAGAAGATAGAAGTAAAATTATATTATCACATTAATAATAAAATAAAAATACTTGAAATCAAAATAAAAGATAATTTAAACATTTAGAGAATAAATTTTTTAATAGAAATTTAATTAAAAATATTTAAATTTAATTTACTATAAATATAAACCTAACACTACTATAGGTACACCTTTTATATTTGGAGATGTTTCACCTATTTTTTCTTTTTTATTTCCAAACTACTGTTTTCAATGTTAAAGTTTAATTAATGTTTTTGAAATATATCCTTATTAATATTAAATAGTACTAGTAGTTAAGCCATCAAAAACTAAAACAATAAATAAGGTTATTTTGTTATTGGTTTTTTTAATGGTTACAAGTTCAAATATTATATCTGCATAAATGTAAAAATAAAATTACTTTCATAATAAACCTATGATAACTGTGATAAATTTTAAGTTGTTTATAAAAATGTGTGTATTACACACATTGTATAAGTGTATCAAAATTTGTTTCCATGTCAATGCAATCCAATTAATTTAAAAGTGCTATTCAAGATGTTAATTGACAGAATATTTTTTATATTAACATATACACAAGTTTGATTATCGTAATAATAAAATATCAGTTTGATTTGTTTTTTTCAATAAGTGCTTATTTAATAAAATAAGTATATTATTGTTTTTATGTGTTTTATCTAAGGCATTTATTTAAAAAATATTATCTTTTTACTTATGCAATAAGCAATTTTTATTTACTTCTTTAGAATAGGTGGTTGTTTTTAAAATTGTTTATTTCAAAAAAATTATTTTAAATTAAACAAAGATTTGTCTACAACTATTTTAATTCTAAATAAACATAATAATAGTATAAACACAGATTAAAACTTGTCTCTCTCAATCTATGGTATCATTTTGTACTATCAAATAATTATAATTTGAGATAAAAAAACCTAATTATAGTCAGAAAAGTTATCATAGATACCACCTCTTATTATATAAAAATAATCAAGAAATGGCTAATAATATATAAACTAATTTCCAATATATATGTCTTAGTACATTTTACAGAGAAAGTTGTTTCGTGTTGGAATTCTCATACAAAATACTTAAGCATTTTCCTTTATGATGACTATATAGCACAGAAAATTATGTCAAAATTTCCAACTATTAAGGAAAGGAGTATCGCGTTTAAGTTTGTGGACGGGATTTATGCTAATTGTTGGTATTAATTATTGCCAAAAATATAAATAAACAATCATTCTCTTTTGTCATTTAGGTTAACATAGAGAGTTTTACACGTGTTTTGGATGTGTTTCCTATGGCCTAATTATTGAAGTCCATGAGTAATTTAAAGGATTTGAATATAGATAGAAATTATCTCATTAATTTAAAATATTACTTCATTTCATTATTAATCTTGTTTAAAAAAATCAATTTCATTTTATTTCATCAGCTCAGCAAATTAATCCAGAGAATTTAAACCAGTCAAATTAAATTTATTTGAATTTGCAACATAATCCAATTAGGATAGTAATTAGTGTCAATATGGGATTTGTGATTTACTAATTTGTTGAACTTTAAGCAATTCAGTAGTGAAATATTAATATATATATATATATATATATATATATATATATATATTCTTACTGATTCAGAAAATATTTTTTATTTAGTGTAGTGATCAACATTGACCTATAAAGGAAAAAATTTTTTGATCTAGCTTTTAGAGAATCATTTGTACAACTAATATTGAGACTCAATAATTAAAAGGTCAAAAGTCTTCTCATTTGTGCTATTATTTAATTGGTATAAGACACTTATAATAAAATTTAAATTTGTTGTTTGTACACCTCCTAATGATTTTTTTCTAACATCATGCTTATTTTATATATATATATATATATATATATATATATATATATATATATATATATATATATATATATATATTATTTTATTTTTTTCTGAAAACAACTTTTACATATTTGCATAACCAAGATTCAATGGAGAAGATTCATTTGTTCAGATATGTTTTAAAAAAATATAAATCTAAACAGACAAAAATGACCTTGCTCAGTTTTTTCTTATTAAATATAAATCTGAGCCTGCCCCTGGACAGGTTTATGTGACCTAAACTACCATTTATTATTTTATACTTACTAGTCGATAGAATTTTTTTCTTTTACGAAAAGTATTCTGAATACAAATTTTCTTTTCCATTTTAAAAACAATGCGGTTAATATCAAAAATATGAAAAGATCAATAGACATACATATAAATTAATAAATGAAATCTTGATAATGATTTTATAAAGAAAGTGAAATCAATTAAAATTAAATTTATCTATTTATTGCAGACCATGTGTTTTTATTTCAAATTCCAGAATAATAATTTGTGCTTTCCTTTGGAGAAAGTCAACAGTGAGCTTGAGAATTGAAGTTTCACTTTTTCACAATTTCTTCTGCTTTTAAAACAAAAACTGTTTCTTTCTCAATTATTGCATTTTCTTAATTTTTAAAATTTTAAAAAAATCCAAAAAGAAAGAAAAACACACACCCTAATTGTGATGATTCTTCACCTGGGCTCTTTCGTCCACACCCCACCCCCACCCATTGCGAAGTATCGTAAATTCGCAATCCTCTACACAGGTCTCCACGTGTTCCCGTGAGCCCACCTAACTCATCGTCTGATTCTCACCCAAAACACGGTCTCAAATCAAGGGCCAACTTGTTTGGCAACAGTCAATCACATCCAACCACGTGTCCAACCTTGTGAAACCCTTCAATCCCACTCGCTATAAATCTAACCCAACCACTACTACCATCTCAACGCAAGAAAAAGTCCCACACCGAAAAAAAAAAAAAAAACTACAAGAACTCAGTCAGTGTTTAGCGCCGCCGTAACCCTACCTTCTCTCACTCTCTTTTTTTCAGATTCTCCGCGGGGCTACTAAATTACGGTTACACCCTTCTGGTTATGAGAGCTTCCAATCCCCGCCAGCCAGAGCCACAGAGCCGAAGCTCTTCTTCACAACTCCGCTTCGCTCGCCAGAGATATTGCCGGTACCGCCGATTGAAATAGAGACCCCAACAAAACCTTCTCAAATTCCATCTTTACCCCTCCCTGTAAATATTCGTTTTTTATTTAACCGTTACCAACCACCATGCAAAACTCGAAGAGCCACCGTAACGGCCAAGGCGAGCCTCACCGCCGGGGGAAGTTAACAAACAAATCCTCTTCCTTTCACAGCAACTCATCGCCGGCCGCCGCCATGTCGGGTACCTCAATCCGGCGTCCAGTGACGCTGCCTGAACTTCTGATAAACAGGAACCGCGCCACAGCAGCGGCGGCAGCCGCCGAGGTTGTGCCGAGACAACCGCCGAAGCTCTTGCTGAAGGTTACGATCATGGGGAGCCTTGGTCCCGTGCAGGTGGTGATGACGACGGAATCGACCGTCGGAGATTTAGTGGCGGCGGCGGTTAACCAGTATATTAAGGAAGGTCGCCGCCCAATTCTGCCGTCTAACGACCCTTCGCAGTTCGATCTTCATTACTCTCAGTTCACCTTAGAAAGTAATCTTCCCTCACCGAAAAATTTGATTTTGTTGAATGGGAAATTGTTAATGGAGTTAATCTTATTGTTACTGTTTTTTGAGTGCAGGTTTGGACAGAAAGGAGAAGCTGAGAGATATTGGGTCTAGAAACTTCGTTCTGTGTCCGAGGAAGCACGGTGGTGGTGACGGTGATGGTGGCTCAACGACGTTTGCTTCGTGTTCAAGAGAGGCAGACAAAACGACAAAGGGTGGTGCGTTTGGATGGCTAAGGTTCATGGATTTTTCTCGCTGAAAATTATTGAAGGATCCTAGTATTCTGTCACAGTTATTTGCTGATATTTTTGCTATCAAACTTTTAATTATTTCTAATGCGTCATTAGTAATGGCCAATTAGTGTAAAAAAGAACATGTCGGCCATTTCATATTATTAGCTTTTTGGAAGAATCTCTTTTTTTTTTGTTCTCATTTGGGTTTTTGTTTCCCTTCATGTGAAGCGATTCCATTATGCAAGTTGCAATGGCACACACTGTCTTGCTTATTATAAGTCAGTGATGTTGATATTTAGTTATGATTCATTTACATATTCAATAGTTTTGATTCCTTTGAATGTCCTGAAATAGTAGTCAGTTTAAAAAAGTGCTTAAAAAATATTTTTTGTATTCGTGAAATATTAATTACTTTATCATTAAGGGCATGATAATTTAGTATTAGAAAGATGCCACACCAGATTAATCAAACTAATGCTCTCTAACGTCGGCCAGAATAATTTATTATTGAGTGGATTTTCAGTGCATTGGAATTGAATTATAGGTAATAGAAGACACTCACGCCCCACATGACGTACACGTTTTAAAAACTGCTAATGTTTGAAAAAATTATTAATTTGTTCAAATAATTTTATTAGAAGGAATATGATTTGTTGGTAATTGATTATCTAACAGATATATTGATTAATAAATACATTATCGCACATGTTAATATATATATATATATATATATATATATATATATATATATATATATATGAATACAAGAAAACAGAAACTTTCATACAAAAGAAAGAAATGAACGATTATAAATACAAAATAAAAATGAATGCGAATAACATATTCTAAATACAATAATCTTGTAATATTCTTCACTCTCTTAAGTTGAATCTTTGTGAACTATCTTTTGTATCAAATCTTTAAATACTTTTATGAAAAAGGTTTAAAAAGTCATATTAACCGGTGTTGAGACAAATATTTAAATACTAATAATTTTAGGTAAAATAAAGTGTCCAAAGATTTTTGTTTTCAAACTATACTTCTATTTTTTGTTATTATATGATCTCCCTCAAAATAATATAAAAAGAGTGCAAGTGTAATGCTGTAAAAAAAGACAAGTTAATATTTTTTGAAAAAATACGAGATCTCGGTGCAATTCAAAAAGGCCCCAGAACTATTTGTTTAATTTACTCTAAAACAAATAAATAACACTTAAAGTTATAAATTTATGCATAAAAAAAAAATAGAACTTGTAAATAATCAATTTAGATGGTTAGGTGAGTATGGACAATTTTGAATTATGTATAATGTTACTGTATACTGAAACCTTTTTCTCTCCTACACTGTATTATAATCACGTTTCTATTCTATGCCTTAAACTATAAGGTTAAAATAAAAGATTTAATATTGAAAAGTTTATCTTATTCGGTCTAATTGATGCTATTGATAATGAGAGAAAAAAATTCTGAAAATTTCAGAGGAAAAAATAGAGAAGAGTGTTTCCGTATTAGACCAATAGTTAGACAGCAATAAAATTGTTCTATTTTTCTCTTTAATAGGGTAAGAAAAACCTGGCTAACCGTAGGGACCCTCCTTTAATTATCAGTCTGTCCATATCATATAATATTCACATCTTATAGTTAATAATAATACTTTGATATATAGATTAATTTGGATCAATTACTTTAATTTATACATGTCCATAAAATTGATTAATCCAACATTCTCCCACTTGGACAATATAAATTAAATCACAATAACAATCATTTATCCAGATTAGTTCACAATATGTGATCACAACAAAATGCCAAAGTATATTCAATCACAAGGTCCAACAAAATAGTATCTCATCACTGCGGAAAATTATACTTGAAGAAGTAATAACATCAGACAAAAACAAAAACACCTACATCACAATGACCTTTATGAATGTGAAATATTAATACACATGTCCCAATCATCCGCCCTAGATGCTATATAAGATTAAAACAATCTTACCACAATAATAATTTGAGACTAAGTCCAAAATGTCTCAAAAATTATGTCATAACACCAATTGCACAAATCATAATAAACAAAATATGACAATACAAGATAATTGTCGTCACAACAATAAATAATTATTATCACACATTTTAATAGATACGACAATACAATAAATGATGTCCAAAAGGGAAATACATATCTATAAAAGAAAACTCCCACTAAACCAATACATCAAATAAAACAATATATCAAAAGAACCTTATCACACCCATTTGGGTTACATGCTCAACAAATGCCTTAACAGTTAATTCCTTAGTTAAAGGATCTGCTATCATCAGCTATGTGGGAATATGCTTAACTCGTGTTTGAAATTCCTAGATATTCTCTCTAACAAATATGAATTTTGTGTCAAAATGCTTTGACCTTTCGTGGTATTATTATTACGAGAGAACATATCACAACAGAGTTGTCATAATATATAGTAAAAGGCTTAGAGATGCTCTCTATAACACCAAGCTCAGAAATAAAGTTCTTCAACCAAATTGCTTGGCGTGTATCCTCATAACACGCTATGTACTCTGCCTCCATGGTTGAAGTAGCTGTAAGTGTCTTCTTAACACTTTTCCAAGAGACAACTCCCTCAACCAACATAAATATGCATCCAAATGTAGACTTGAAATCATCTGGACAACCACCATAATCAGAATCAGAGTATCCTGTCAATTCAAGACAATCAGACCTTCTAAAAGTCAGCATATAATCCTTGGTACCTTGCAAATATCTCATGACTCGCTTAGCAGCTTTCCAGTGAGATAGACCAGGATTGCTCAAGTATCTTTCCATCACATTCACAACGAAAGCAATGTCTGGACGAGTGCAGACTTGAGCATATATGAGACTGCCTACAGCGGAAGCAAAATGAACTTTCTCCATTTTTGCAGTCTCATCGTCATCCTTAGGACACTGGGACTTAAAAAATTTCTCACCCTTTTGAATAGGTGAGGTACAAGGTTTGCATGATTTCATGTTAAATCTATCCAAAACCTTCTCAATATACCCCTTTTGAGATAAACCAAGAATCTTACGAGTTCTGTCACGATGTATCTTGGTGCCTAGAACAAAGAGACATTACCAAGATTTTTCATATCAAAATGAGCTGTTAACATTTGTTTGGTATCACACAGGAAATCCACATTATTGCTAGCTAGAAAAATGTCATCAACATACAATACCAAAATAATAAATTTCCTACCACTAGCCTTTAAGTATATGCATTGATCAACAACGTTCTCCTTAAAACTGAGAGAAGTGACAACATCATCAAACTTTAGATACCACTGTCTCAAAGCCTGTTTCAACCCATATATTGATTTTCTCAGTTTGCATACCATGTGTCTTTCCCACTCTCAACAAAACCATCAGGTTGATCCATGTATACATCCTCAAACAGATCTCCATTCAGAAAAGCGGTCTTCACATCCATTTGGTGAAGCTCCAAATCAAAATGTGCCACAAGTGCCATCACAAAACGAAATGAATCCTTAGTGGAGACTGGAGAGAATGTCTCTTTAAAGTCTATGCCTTCTCTCTAGTTGTAGCCTTTTGCAACGAGCCTGACTTTATATCTTTCCACCTTCCCATTGGCTTTGCGTTTAGTCTTAAAAACCCATTTGCAACCAACAGGTTGCGCCCAACAAACAAATCTACCAAGTCCCAATCACCATTTTTCTTCATAGAAGCCAATTCATCCTCCCTAGCAGCCATCCAATGAAAATGATTTGAGCTAAAAGTGGCTTCAGGAAAGGAAACAAGATCAATGCCCTCTATAGAGTTAAACTCACGCTCCTGCAAATACACAATGTAATCCCTGAACCTAGTGGATTTAGTAGATGTGGAAATTCTTCCCGATCTTCGAGATCCACACTCAATAATATTTGGATTTGGGATATCTTCACCAACAACATGATCAACAATAGTATCAACCATTGGTTCAACAACATCATTTTGGATTAAGGTAGATGGAACAGACTCCATGGCTGGTGCAAAAGGAAGGGGAACATCAATATGTTCTACTCAGAACTCTACAGTGCGAGGTTGCATAGCTACATCACCACCTGAATCATCTTTAAAATAGATTGCACGGTCTGACTCAATAGTTCTGGTAGTGTGATTAGGACAGTAGAATCGACACCTTCTAGATCCAACGCTATATCCAATAAAATAGCTAGAAATAGTCTTAGGATCAAGCTCCTTAATCTCTGGATTGTATGGTCTAACTTCTGCTTTACAGCCCCATACTCGAGAATGCTTCAAGGTAGGTCTTTTTCCTGTTAAGAGTTCGTAAGGAGTCTTCATAACAAACTTACTCGACATATGATTCAAAATATAAGCAGCAACCTTCAAGGCTTCTCCCCATAAGAGAACTGAAAGAGTGGAGTTACCCAACATACACCTTACCATCTCCATAAGTGTACAGTTACACCTTTCAGCAACACCATTTTGTTGCGGAGTGTCAGGCATAGTGTACACTGCCTTGTTTCCGCATTCCTATAAGAACCTAGCAAAAGGTCCAGGATTCCTACCTGTTTCATCATATCTCCCATAGAATTCGCTACCTCGATTAAAATGAACACACTTAACTTGAGTATTAAACTTCAATTCAACAACAACCTTGAATTCCTTGAAAGAATCCAAAGACTCTGACTTTTCATGCAATAGATAAATCCAACCATATCGAGAGAAGTCATCGGTGAAGGTAATAAAGTACATATATTCTCCTATAGCTATAGGAGTAATAGGTCCACAAATATCTGTGTGAATCAATTGCAACATTGTCTCCTTTCTGTAACCACTGGTCTTCCTAGTCGATATAATTATCAAAATTAGAGAAGTCCAACCTATGGAGAATGTTCGCCTTAATTAGTCTCTCCATTCTTTCTCTGAAGATGTGACCTAACCTTTTATACCACAACATGAAAGAGCTTTCAATTATCCTCCCACGCTTACTTCTGACAATATTACAAACTTCTGATTAGTGCTGGACAATAAAATTAGGATCAAGATTCAGTAAATATAAATCATCAGACAATACACCAGAACTAATCAAAGTTGAGTTACGGAAAATTTTAACTTCATTATTTCAAAAAACAAATGTAAAACAACATTTGTTCAAAACAGAAATAGAAATTAAGTTTCTTCCCATAGAAGGTACATAAACAACATCACTTAAGGTCAAGTCAAATTCACTACTTAATCTTAAACTTTCAGTTCAAATGTTCTCCACTCCAACATTGACACTATTGCCAACTGCAATCGGTAGCTCTCCATCACTTGGCCTTCTCCTGGTTTTGAGTTCCTGTAATAAGTTTGTAACATGAACAGTTACACCAGTGTCTAGCCACCAAGAATTAGAAGGAACATCAACAAGATTTGATTCAAAACATATTAGAGTCAGTGGATTACCTTTCTTCTTTTTCTCTAGCCAGTTTTTTAACTTAAAGCAATTTGCTTGCTTATGTCCAAAAATGTCACAAAACTTGCACTTTCCTTGAAACTTGGGCTTCATTCCTAACGACTGCTATGTTTTAGGAACAGAAGTAAACCTGTTCTTCTTGAATGAGACTTTAACATTTTTCTCTTTTCATAAATTCTTCTTTTTCTTTTCAGCAATTCCATTAGAGACATGCCGAACCACATAACCTTTACCTTTTTTTCATAGTCTGTTCCTCCTAAGTCAGAATATAGATCAATTCATCTACTGTCCATTCCTCTTTCTGAGCATTATATGAAGTCATCAGCATATCAAATTCAGAAGGAAGAGAATTTAGAACCTGTCATACTAAGAAATCCTCCCCCAGAACAACCTTCATATACTTGAGCTTGTGGTACCGGTTAGTGAGTTTCATTGCATACTCACGAACACCACCAACACCATCATACTTTGTCTTGGTCAGCAGACTTAGATAGGTAGACTTCTCAGTCTTATCAAATTTCTTAAATTTGTTTCCCACATCTGCCAAGAATTCCTTAGCTTTAGAAGTTTTAGGGATGTTGTCCTTGATAATCTTCTCCATGCTGTGCTTCATGGTTATTAGACAAATTTTGTTAAAATAAATCCATCTGTCATATTTTATCTTCTCCTCAGCATAAGATGTGGCATTAGGTACATGAGGCTTATCCTTAGTGGGAGCAGAATCAACACACGAGATAGCCAGGAAAAATTTGACCGATTCCATCCATTACTCAAAGTTAGTTCCATTCAATTTGATTAAGGAACCTAAATTCATAGGCATAGCTGGAATCTAAGAGCATATTATCAAAACAAATTAATCCACAGAATATGTTGAGTTTTCAATAACAATATCATATCTTTAAAGGCTAATACTGAAAAGATACTAAAAACCTTAAAGATGTAATCAACCACTCACCAAGAATCATATCACAAGATAAACAAACCGAAGGGTATGTCTACTTATCAACACAAATCTTGATGCAACAATAGAAAACAATAATATTTTGTACTTTAATGTCTCAACATAATTCGTCTCACGAAGCTGAGCTCACAATCATGTAAAACATTCAAACATTTTTTTTTCAACATTTGACATTTTATCATAATTCGTTCTGCGAAGCGAACTCTCAATTATGAATCATGTCCAACAATATTCATCAGGATAAATATATGATACAACTCATAATTAAGCAATAAGATCAATTTATAATAATAATAATAATAATATCAATTTTTTTTACGGTTACTATTCATCGTCTTCAACCTCAAGACTATCCATTTGGTATTTTGGTCATTTTTCCCTCATCCAGACACCAAATTAAGTGATTCTTGTTACGTTAGATTCATATTGACGAGCTCTACAACATTATGGGTTTGGTTTTACAAAAAAGGCTTTACAAACTTTTAGGTTCTGCATGAAAAAACGAAAAACGAGATTTGGCCTCTAGTGTTATCTCCCTCAATTCTCAACCAAAATTAACGATTCTAAGTGGGTTATGTTCAGATTCTTGTCCTCTTCAAAAGCCCTATGGTATGAGAACCTAATTTTCTAGTGGAAGGGTTTGATTTTGAATTTCTAAGTTTAAGGTTCATGAGTACAAAACGCATAAGTTCAATTCCCCATCAAATTAACCAGTTAAGGGTTCCATTTGTTCAAAAAAGATCATACAACAAGAACCCTCAATCAATTTCACAATTAAATTAACTCTAAAGGAGGATCTGAACCAAGCAAAGAAGTTTAAAAAAAATGACGTATTTCACAACAACAAATAGTCTGAAAACCTGGCTTTGATACCAATTGAAAGATTTAATATTGAAAAGTTTGTCATATTTAGTCTAATTGATGCATGTGAAGCACAATCATTATATTGAGTCCAGTACTTACCTAGAATTGAAGAGGATGATGCCATTGATAATGAGAGAAAAAGATCCTGAAAACTTTAAAAAAAAAAAAAAACAAAAAAGAGTGTACGTAAAACTGCTCTAATTTTTGAAAAACCAACTGGTTAACCGTAAGGACCCTTATTTAAATATTATAATTAAAATAGGACTTGCTCACCTATTATCAACCTGTCCATATCATATAATATTCACATTTCATAATTAATAATACTTTAATATATAAATTAATTTGAATCAATTATTTTAATTTATGCATGTTCACAAAATTGATTAATCCAACATAAAATAGATAAAAAAAATTAATTACTTTATTTTGTATAATAAAAAAAATTAAATTTTTAATATATAAATTTTAATTTCGTTAATTTTATATGAGTTCTCTTAGCTATTGAAGTAATTTAATAATTGTCATATGTATTTATTAAAGAAAAACCATTAATATGTAATTAATTTTGAAGAAGATTTTTTACTCTTTATTTTTTTCCTTTGTAAATTTAAAACTTTTAGCAATTTTTTTAAACTTGATTGCATATATAAACACATTACAATTATTAAAAGCTAAAGATGTAAACTATTAATGAAATTCAAACAAAATTAATAGAATTAATGTTTTTATACTAAAAATATATTTTTTCTTTTATTATAAAAGTAAATTATTTAATACTTATTATATTAGACTAATTATTTAAAGAAAATACAGAATGGATGAAACCTAACTAAATAAATAAAACGTTTCTGCTTTAAATCTGATGAAAACCCAGCTCAAATTCAATAGTCCGATATATTCGAAAGCCCAATTAAACCAAATTACACGAATAAAAAAGGCTACAAAAATGATAGTGACCCAAATTACACAAATAAAAAAGGCTACAAAAATGATAGTTAAAGCCCAAACTATTTGTGGTGTGATTAGTGCTTAAACAAAGTCCTAAAAAGTTGGCCCTAATACTCCATAGAAAAAAAAAAACTCAACCCTAACAGGGAATTCTTCATATCTAGTGGGTTTTAATCTTGATAGTTTTTCTTGTTATTATTACACGAGAAAATACGTGCAAATTTTCTCATTTAAGTTGTCTAAAACTATATTTAATTTAATTTAAGAAAAAAGTATTTCGTTCTATTTTTTTAAAGAAAACCTAGTTTTATAATTTTAAATAACCACAATTAGCTTAATTTTAAAATGACAACAATTACCTCAATAAAACCACACACATAATAAAATAAATAAATAAAAACATTACACATAATAAAATAAATAAATAAATAAAAACATATAAACAATTGTCAGTTGTGTGTTTTTATTAATTAAAAATTTGTAAAATATTTTAATAGAAGAAAATAATTAATGTAATGTCTTTTTTACACGACGAAAACCTTTTCCAATAATAATAATAATAATAATAATAATAATAATAATATTTAGCTAACTTTAATCTACAATTGCGCTCTACGACAAAGATCAAGAGTGTAGATAAAAGATTACAGGCAAAAAAACTAAAACTAAAATGATATATTAAATTAGAAATATTAAAATAAATATATATGAAACATATCCAAAATATTTTCCTACAAAGACAAAAAAGGGGAAAAGAAACAGGCGCGGAGAACTTCAAAAACCCTAACCAAGTGCATTGAGCAATATATATACATTTCTTAAACCCTTAAAACCATTTCTCTGCTGATTCACCTTCTCTCTTCCTTTCGTTTCTCTCACTTTTCCTCTGCACGCCGTTCTTGAAAATGGACTCACCAATGGAGTTTTGGGGTAACTTTCTCTCTTCTCTTTTTCTTTGCTTCATTTCGCATCAATTTTCGCAATACTCTAAGTTTAATCGATTCTTCATTTCTTTTAAACCGGCCGATTAAAGTTTCGTGTGCTAATGTTTATGTGTGGGTTTGCGGAATCGGTGAATAGTTTCGGCGATGTGATGTTAATGTTATGTGTTGTTTTGGAATTTAGGTACTGAGGTTAAGGTTGGGGAAACTGCGAAGCTTGATCCCAGGACTTTGAATGCATACATTCACATTTCTCAGGTTGCCCTTGGAGAGGCGAAAAAGGAGAAGGCAAATGAGCCTGTTGTTCTGTACGTGAAAGTTGGTGGTGGCCAGAAGATTGTTTTGGGAACCCTTAAAAGGGATGACATCCCTCACCTTTCGTTGGATTTGGTTCTCGACGATGAATCCGAGCTTTCGCACTCTTCCAAAACTGCTAGTGTCTTTTTTTGTGGATACAAAGTTCTAACGTATCCTTATATTATACTCTTGATTGTTTACTGTATATTGGTGTTTTTTAGAGAAAGTAGTGCCTGTAACTTTAAGTTTTGAACTATCTGTGGTTGTGTTTGCAATTGTGGCTGCAGTATACCTAATTTGCATGCAATTTTCAGCAATGAATGTTATGAAATTTTGCCTGCGAAGTTAATTTAGAACCTTGGATTATGGACATATTTTGTTGCTGTTTATGGTTTGTTTGGATTTCTTATTGTGATGTGTGTATGGGCATGGCATTGAAATAATTTTTTTTTTTTTAATAAACTTCATTTACTTATCTGTTTCGTCTTACACTTTTCCTTAACTTATGTGTTGCTGTGGCATTAGTGACGAGGGTAACATTGATGACTTTTCTGGTGAGGATCAACTGTCTCGCTTGAACCTGTTACTGTTCTGTTGTTTAATTTGCTTGCTCAAGAATGGTTTTATTTTGTATAATTTGAACAGATAGTGAAGAAGACAGCGAAGAAGAGGAGGAGGATCTTGTCTTGAAAGGTCAAGATAATGGTACATTCTTCCTCTATATGGGATATATGTTTAGTTGTGTGTATTACTATGTAGATAGGTAATAGTTATCTTATTTTAGGGAAACCTGTAATAAAAGCTGAAGCTGCAAAGGTTGCCAAGCCCTCTAAACCTGCTCCCGTGGCAGCTGCATCAGTAAAACAAGTTAAGACTGTTGTTCCGAAGAAAGATGAGGAGGATGATTCTGATTCTGACGAATCTGATGATGATGAATCCGGAGCTTCTGACGAGGTATTTTAGTCACCAATGGTTTAAATTGCAGTTTTATGTTATCTATTCGATATGAGGTATCAGGCTGTATTCTTTTGCAATCCAAATGTACAGTATAAGATAATGGATGCTTCCAAAGATTTATTCTTTAGCACCTTAATGGTTATGCAAGAGTCTTGGTTAAGTAAATACTTTTTGTCTTTATGAAAATAATCTTTTGTTTTTTCTTGCTGGTTTTTGTCGTAATTTTTCATCATGGGAAATTGTAGATGGATGATGATAGCGACAGTGACGAGGCAAGTGAGAGTGATGAAGAGACCCCTGTGAAGAAGGTAAGATATTTCTTTCTGCTGTATCGTTCATGTATTTTTTGATTTGTCACAAGATATACTGTCTTTTATTATAATTGAAGAGTTCTGAGCAAAACTTTTCCAGATCTTATACGTGACTTTACCTTTTGAAGGTGGATCAGGGCAAGAAGAGACCAAATGAGTCTGCATCAAAAACTCCAGTTTCTTCCAAGAAAGCTAAAACTGCTACTCCTGAAAAGACTGGTATCATATCCACATTTCTTCTTCATATGTGTCTGCGTATATACTAGTGCTTCTTACTTTAGTGTGTTATTGATGAATGCATTTGAATGGAGGTTGTATTAGGCATAACAAAGCAATACATTTTACTTTTTAGATATATTCTCCACGCTTTAGTGAAGTTTGTAAATGCTTGTAGTTATTGTTTATGACTAATACATTCTTCATATTTAACTTCCCATTGTACACTTATAATATTCTGATAAAAAATGGTTGTAGATGGTAAGAAAAATATACATGTAGCAACTCCCTATCCTACGAAGAAAGGTGGAAAGACTCCCAAAAGTGGTACAAAAGGCCAGTCTCCCAATTCTGCTGGACAACTATCTTGCGGAACTTGTAAAAAGTACGATTGTGTTTTTAAAAATAGTAGTAGACCTTGAAGAATAGCTTTACGAAGTTTATGTATTATGACTTATGCTTGATTATTTTATGGTTGTCTAGGTCTTTCAACAACGAAGCTGGTTTGCAACAACATAAGAAGTCCAAGCATGGTGGTCAGTGATTTGCATTTTACTTTACTCATGTAGTAATATTCCCCTGTATTACTGAGTAGTTTTTCAGTACTTTCGAATTTTTATCCTAAGGGCTGGTAAACGTTGGTTTAAGATGAACACGCAAGGTGTGGAATTTTCTTTTTGATATCGATGAGCGCCTATGTTGGATCTGCTATTTTGAAATCCTCTTTTTAATCATTCTTACTGTGTGTTTATGTTGCATGCTATGTTTTGTTTCCTTTTACGGCATTAAAACATAAATTCTCTGAAGTGTTGCAATTTACTTTTATTCTAGAATTTATTTAGATGGTGAGATGAAATTCTTATATAATGATAACTTCATTGCAAAACATTTTTTCCTATCTCATCATATAGATTTTAAAGCGCTTTTTTCATTGTCTTTTGAGGGCATTTTTAATTGCTGGAATTAAAACAAACGAATTTTGATTGCATCTTCTTTTAACTTAATCTTTGGCATTACAAATCACGCAAATCTGTATTGACTTATATTTTTCTAGTATTTGAGGTAACTCTAGTTTTCCGACCTCATAATTTGTTTTAATTGTTCCTTTGGTAATTTAAAATTACAATTAATTATTTAAAATTAGAACCATTAGTTTTGTTAAATGTTATTCGGCATTAAATTTTTTCCTTGCTCAATGGCTCGTGTACGTTCTCGAATATTTTACCGGTTGTGAAATAAGTTATCTACTTTTTATTCAATCCGAATATTTATTATAGAGATTTTGAACTTGAACCGGAATTCGATCAAAATTTTGTAAACAATGGGCAATATCAGATCAATTCGATCAATTTTCTTTCGTTAGACCAATGCATACTCATGGTTACTGGAAATAATTGTAAAATAAATGTCCGTTGAAGAAATCACTATTACTTAGTGTGAAACGAATGAATTGGACAATCATGTTTTTAGTACAATGGAAGGGTTAAAAAAATATTATAATATTATATTATAATTCCTTAAAAGTTTAATCTTTCTTTAATTTATTTGATAGAAATTATCCACCCCCTCTATTAAATTTTTTATCAATATATATCAAATTCATTCCAAAAATCATTTTAAAAGGTTAAATATTTAAAATTTATCATTCATCAATCCCCAAAAGTACTCACTAAAATAATGTAAGTTTTTCAAACATTCTCATTTTTATGTTTCAAAATTTAAAATTGTGTTTTTCATAAAGGTGTAACATTTAATGATATTAATATACTTATAATCTCATTTTGTAATCTTCAATAAAAAAAAATATCTATTTACTATTTTTTAACTATTCACTAATCAAGTCTATTTTTCAATTAACGATACATATTTATCTTAGTAATATTTGTCTTATGTTTTTATATTTATTTGAATGGATGAAAGAAAGATAAGGGAAGAAGCGATGGAAGAAGATACCTAAATAATGTAACATGGGAAGGAAAAGAAGACTTAAAAGAGACAAAAATAATTAATATAACATCAAGAAATAGAGGTTTCCTGGCAATGATAATTAATAAAGCCTACAAATTGAATATATGGTTACCTACTTACGTGATAAAGAACTTTAAATTGTTTTTACATAAAAGGTTTATAATGTTGAAAATGCATTAGTTGTATTATTTAATGTTTTGTTCAATACCTCTGCTAAAGAAATGTTCAATCTAATCTCTAAATTTTAAGATGAAATAATGTGATTTTTTAAGATTTGATCAAATTCATTAATTTTAAACTATACTAATATGATCATTTAGTTTATTTCCTCAGTTTTATAAGAGCATCACATGTGGAGATATGTTTAAGACCGAGTTATGTAGGCTATTTATTCTTACTTGAAACAACTCTTCACTTTGGAACATTTTCATTTGGCTCTTGGAGCTGATTAATTTCCTTTTAAGTAGCTTTTGCAAACAACTGTTTTTAAGAATAAGAAACAATATTTTGTCCAAATATACACTAACAACAACAAATATTATTATGTATCTTAATTAAATATAAAATAAAATAAATTATAAGTTATTTGAAGTTCTTTAAAATTTATTTCATTAATGTAAGATTGAATATAAGTTCTTTAATAGTGATATAACACCATAGAAACTACAAATTGCATTTTAAATGTGCCAAGCAATTTACGTAAGTTGCTTCCATCGAAGATGGCTCAAGAACAAAAGTACAATGTCGTATTATAGAAGTGTAAAGCTTAAAGTGTCAGTGAAACATATAAGTATAAAATAGTGTAAATTTCTTTCATTGAAACATCAGCTGGTTTGCCCGAGTGGTTAAGGGGGAAGACTTAAGATCTTCTGCACATAAGTGCGCGTGGGTTCGAACCCCACAGCCAGCAAAATTTTTATTTTCCAAGTATAAATTAACATTATAAACAGATACAAATATGAAGGACCTCTCTGGTCTAAAAAGAACCCAACACCCACTTAACAAAAAAATCCAAAGTCTAAAGGTAATTATCAATGGCAAAACATCTAAAAATTAGAAATCCAAAAAAATCATTGCTGTGCTACAATATTGTACAAATTTTCTGAGTTGTATCTGCATGTTTAAAGGTTAATATTCTATTTCTGTGATTCAATTTTTATTTATACTTGTCTTTATTTACCAAACCTTGGATTTTATATCTCTTTAACACTTTGTCTCAAGTTTAACTAAATGAGTCTATTTGTTTGTTGCCCAATTATTAGTTCCAATTATCTTAGGTCATTTTGTATGTTTTGGTGTAAATTAAGACTAATTCATTGTTCTTTTAGTTTGTTTGAACTTGCACATCAGAGTTTCAATTTTTTTTTAGTATGGTCAAAGTGGTCACAGTTCCCCTAGGGTTTGATTTTAGCATGAATATCATGCAAGAACAAAATGTAGCTGTTACTTTGACCTTTGTTTTATATCATGATACGCATCCGAGAAAAATCTTACCTTGAAAGTATCTACTTTCTTTATACAAGAAAGGACAATCATTGTGACATACCTTTTAAACTAAAGGGTAAAAATTATGTTGGCCTTCCAATGATCTTAAGAAACTTAATTTAATTGAAAACACCCACATTATTACACGAGGATTAAGGACTAAGATTGCGTGTCTTCATAACTTCTACAATGCCAACAAAATCATTAGGCAGTAATTAATTTAAAGGGGTATAAAATTGGTGAAAAAGTTGCATGGATAATGACCCTTTTGCCTGAAGTAACCAAAATGACAACTAATGATTCTTAGCATCACAGGTTACTAAGATTGAGCACCATCAGGTATGAAAGTATTCCCAAAAAGGGTTGCTTGGCTTTTTTTTAATCCCTTGGTGAAACCCAAAAGGGTACTTTCTGTCAAAAGAACATCATCATTGCCTTAGTAACATGATGAAGCAATATTGAGAAAAAGGGTTATAATTGAGCCATTTGCATTAAGACAACTGGCTTGAGAATATTAGCCAGTTGAAGCACAGGTCTAGTGAGTGAAAAAAATTATGCTTGGTGGTGTGGTTTAGAGAACACAACAAACAGCACATGCACTACAGCATGTGATCTCTTATCCTAATGTTTGTTTTTATAAAAGTTGAAAGATTTTATCAAAAATTGCAATAGGGCATCCCATGCTTTTCCCTCATAGCATGACATGTATTAAATAAGTGTAAAAGAAAGAATGAAAGAAAAAAAACAAAGGAACTCCCTTTCTTGAACTATTGAAAATGACTAGTTGTAAGGGCTATCAGAAAATTTTGCAATTATTTGTTTTCTTGTCGGAAGGTTAAGAAATCTAGTATGTTGTAGCTTTTAGACAATAAATTATGTGTAAAGAAATCAAACATGAAGGTGTGAGTGAATAAAAATATGCATTAGAGCTTAACCATAGAGCATAGGCAGAAGAAGTGTCGGTAGGAGAAAGCTATAGTGACTAGGGAATATTCTCACTCTTTGTAACCAAGTCACTTATTTTTCACAGTTTCTTATAAAGAGATTCTAAAAAGTAAATGAATATCAAAGAGAATTGTTCATTTTGACTGAAATTTATCAAAAATTCTCACTTCTCGTTTAATTAGTCTCTCTTCTGATTTTAAAATTTTGAATAAAAAAAGTAAGTATTTGTTTCAAATTTGACCCCAATTCAAAAGGGTAATAGTCTTTTAAGACTAGAACTTTAAACAAGTTAAAGAGACTTGAGATTCAACCCAATTCCGATGAAAAGTTTATAGAGTGTGTTACTAATTTTTTTAAAAGGAAAACAAACTGTTTAGAAGGAGAAGAATGCTTGGTAAAATATTAAATATTTTACTCTATACTCAAAGAAAGTAGCAAATGATTGCATGTATGGTAAATAAAATTCATTCCTTGGGGAAAAAAATGAGAAATAACATGAATTAGAAGCGCATTTTTATCCACCACAACATTATTTGGCTCAGACTAAGCAAACCTAACAAATAAAGGACTCACGAAATATATAGCTATAAAATCTCACAAAACAATCTATGCAAACAAAATCACACTGTCTACTTGATGATGTCTAAGGCTCTAACTTAAGAACTTTTTGGTACATCTTCATAGCTGCCCTGAAGCCGGTGTGATGCAATTCTAGTAATAACAGCACTTTGCCTGTGATCTGTATCTTCTGATGGATGGCAATGAAATCTTGGAAAGGACTTTTAATTTCTTTGCCAAGTTGAAAATGATTTGCTCTAAAATAGCTGTAGATGTTTTGGTACAGCTTTTGTTGGTTGAAGAAATCAGCCCCCCTTGATGTATTTTTTTGAGGAGAAACTAGAAAAATATGGACACAACATTGATGAAACTTAAGTAACTTGAGAATTTGGCTCAATGAGCTTTACACAATGGTGCCAACGTAGCCAAATCCTACAATTGAGAATGTTATGGTCTGAAGGAAGAGGTAGATGAAGTAGTTGTGTTTTCCATGCACAAAATCATAGCATCCACATAAGAAGAGAAATGCAGCAAATCCCAGCTCCAGTAAGTTAAGTCTGTTCATATTCAAACAAGAAAAGAAATCATAATTAGACAAAAAGAGATGAACAAAAATCTAAATATTATCTAGAAAAGAAGGACATCCCTTGCAATTAGTGGCCTAACATGAGAAAACTTTTAAGACCCCTTTAAGTACATATGGTACTTTTCAATAATGTAAAGTGAGATAATAATGGGGTAGAAAAGTGGGACATAACCTCTCCTTCATTACATACTTTGAGTTCATGCTAAAATTATTTTGATGTGAGTTTTCTAAGATCTTGACAAGGGCATGTGGTTTTCTAAATTCTTCTGCCATATTCATGTGCATGTGACAGAAATGTTTTGATTAGGGTGGCATGGCATGCTGTTGATTTGGAAATGGAATTAAAAAAAAAAATCATATAAATGTTTACCTACTAGAAGAGAATCTTAACTGTTACAATGAAGAATATCTAAAAACTATTTACTAATAAGTAGGAACCTATAAAACTATTTCCTTGCAATCATTGAATTATTGGCCACACACAGAGTCTAGAACTCATCTCCATTATGCCAGCGTGTGCATGATTGAGAATCACAAATTCACAATAGAGATGTGGACAAGAAACCATAACTAATGCCAAATGCAAACACAATTATTTGCTCAGCAAGAATAAGTAAAAATAAAACTAAGAAACTGACCTTTCAACAAATTTGGATCGAGTCTTTTTGGGGGTCTTGGTGACATTATTCTTCTTGGCAGCATCTCCTGTTTTATTCTTGTTATTGCTGTTGACAGAGTCACCAAGTTTTTCAGTCACAACCCATTCATTAGCCCTCCCATACTCTAAGAGGCCTATAAATGTTGCCTTGGTACGGTGCAAAGACATCACATTCTCAAAGAGGATCCAATAGAACAGAAGGTGAATGGACCTGCCAAAGTTGCTCACAACTTTTAGAACAAATTCAAGGACTAATTATGCCTACAAGTCTATGACAGATATGGCAAAAACATGTTAAAAACAAGGGCAAACCGTACCTTGGTGTTCCAACTGAATTGAGAATGGTGATGACAGAAGGAATATAAACAGCTCCCCATATTGGAACGTGAACCTCAGGGATCAAGATTGTGAGGGGAATCACAACACAGTAGAAGAAGAAGGTCACCATGTGAGCTATGATTTTGCGAACAAAGAAAAAGCTGTATATAACGTACACTTTCTTCCAGAACCTAACTTTCTGCAGAAATGTTTGCAAAAGAAAAAAAAAAAAACATCAGAACATGCAATGAAATACTTGCATTGTCTCTTTACCCTTCAACATATATATAGTACAAAGAATAAAAGTACTCACCTTGTTCCTCACTATCTCCATAACCATTTTGCGGAACAAATTAGCAGGACCACAAGACCATCGGTGCTGCTGGAATCTAAAGGCTCTCAAAGTACTTGGAAGCTCACTTTTGGCCTATATAAAGTGCAATTATCAAAAGGGTACAAATAATTAGTCTAACAAAATATAAACCATAGTTCATAACACATGATCCATATTCTCCATTATGCAAAATATTAATTGTTAATTTGGAACATTGATTCACCTGGAGGTCTCCAAGGTACAAAAATTTCCATCCCCTAAGACTAGCACGAACAGCAAGGTCCATGTCTTCCACTGTTGTTCTGTCTTTCCACCCTCCAGCTTCATTAATAGCACCTATTCTCCAAATTCCAGCAGTTCCTGCATTAAGTTCCTCAATCAGCAACTTTCCCAGTAAATGATCATCATGCTACACTAACCTATCAGTCACCTATGCTATGACCATGTGCTGTGTAACACATGTGTCACACTGAAGTAGGTAAGGTCAACATGTCCTGAAGGGTAGAAAGAAGTTAAAAGAATCACCGTTGAAACCGAAGAAAGCATGAGTGGCTGACCCAACTTCTTGCTCTACAGTGAAATGGTAATCCAGGGACATCTCTTGCATTCTTGTCAACAAACACTCATCGGCATTCACTATCAAAAAAAAAATAATTTTACCCATGTTAGTAAAACAAGCAAACTTTATAATTAAAAGGTGAAAATGATTAGATTACTAAATCTGTATGAACCACTCAAAAGGGTAAAAGAAAGTTTTTGACTTGAGATCAAATGATTTTACTTTGTTACTGAAGTAACTTTTTCATAGGTAAGTAGTAGTACAGAATCAAGTAAAAATGCAACAACGCCATCGTGTGGTGGACCACATGGACAATAGAACAAAAGTCAGCAATGGCCCCACACTTGCACATGTCACAACATTCATTTTTTTTTTCAAATAAATGTTCCTAAAATTAATTTAATTTCAGAATGTGAGTGGAGTTGTAGCATTTAAATAAACTAACACTAATTCTTGTTCAATATTAATGTACTATATTATATAACTCAACTAGTGTGTGTATATATATATATATATAAATTCTACCCAACTAAGTTTATTATTTAATTTGATTAATGTTTTGAGCTTAGGTGACGTAACAAGAGAGAAGGGGAATTTGAGAAGTGTCGGCAAGGGGAGTAAGGTCCACTTGAGGCACATGGCACTCTCTTCACAGTTAAATTTTTTTTTTTGTTTTTTATCTAAACTCAAAAAATTCTGCAAAGGCACGTGGGAAGTGGGTTCGCTGGATTGGGAACTTTGAAGTTTGGATGGATGCAGAAAATGACAAATTTACCCCTCCCACCATGTTCTATGTTCTTCCCCAAATAGTTGCCCCTAGAGTGATAAAAGAAATATGTGTCAGACTGCGTGGCTCGCTCTAAAAACCCCACAAAAAGAAAGATAGATTTAATACCTTTTTTTGTAACTTACTTATACTCAGTTGTTCCAAGTTTTTAACCCCTCATCACGTTTTTTGTAAGATGTGGAAAGATACTACCCCCAGAGTTCATCCACTTAAATTGACCAAATTACCCCCCAAAATTTTAGAAGAAGAGTAACGCAAATCAATGGTTAATCTTATCACACGTTATTATATTTGGGTGTGTGCAAGATTAGATTTTTCTGAGCTGGCACCCAGAGAGAAAGAGTGAAGCTTTTCATTTGTTTGTTCTTGACACTTTTTTTTTTCTCAGTTGTTGTTTTACTGTTGTGAATGGGGACATGATGGTGAAGGAGACAACCTTCACACTGGCCCGTAGGTGGACCCCACCCGTGATTGAAGGGTTTGTTTTGGTGGGCTAGCCAGGTCAAACGGGGACAAAGGGGAAAGTGAAAGTCCACATAATAAATATAATTTTCTCCCATCAAAACAAACCCACCGACACTTACGAGTTGTGTTAAAACGAAAAACCAAGTACTAGGAAACGGTGAAACGGATTTTACTAAGGTGAATGGGTTAACGAGCATTTACCAAATCTCCAACGAGCTTGAACTAGAGCAATGTCGGGGTTGCCCACCAAGAAAGGAATGGAACGTCTGAGAAAATCTGGCTCTGGACGAAAATCAGCATCGAAAATTGCCACGTACTCGCAATGTTTCACATAGCTACGTTTTAGGCCTTCTTTTAGAGCACCCGCTTTGTACCCACCTCGAGTCTCTCTGATTTGGTATGTTATGTTTATCCCTTTGCTTGCCCATCTCTGGCATTCCATCTCCACCATTTGCTGCATTCACAATTTCAAATATTTCACACAAATTCAACTCCCCAATACTAATATTATAATAAATATTAAATCTTTCACATTAATAGCTCAAAACTAAACTGAAAAATGTGAAGAAAAAAAAAAATACCTTGATGGTAGGGTCAGTTGAATCGTCGAGCACTTGGATCACGAGACGATCCGAAGGCCATGAGAGATTACAAGCTGCTCCAATTGACACCTTGTACACCTGACCCAATAATTAACCAAACCCAATAACATACACGTTAGTACGAAAACAAAAACAAACACTAGTTTCGAAGCTAGCATAAATCTAGATACACACGACAATGTAGCAGTCAGGCCCAACAACTACTCAATCATTTATATACACTGTTTTAATTGTGTCATTCTCCAATGTGGGATCTTGAATATGTGTGTCTTACACAGCAATGAGTGAACATGTATGGAGAATAAAATTCTGCAGAAGTAGAGATTTTGATTGAGAGTGGAGAATCTTGCAGACCTCTTTTTCATTGAACATGGGAATCTGCACAAGGACGACGGGGAAGTTGGTGTTGCCGAGCTCCTCGTCCTCTTGGAGGGGTTCGAACTTGTAGCGCTGGTGGGGTTTCTTCCAGAAGAGTTTGACGAGGATGATGACAATGCCCATGTAGACCCTCTCCATGAAGAGCATGAGGGCCATGGCGAGGCAAATGTACACCGCCACGTTCAGCAGCGGCACGATCAGCGGCGCCTTTATGACCTCCCACACCATCCTCATCTGGGCCGTGACGTCGAAATTCACGCCCTGGATTGAGTCCGGGATGAAGAACTTTGGCTCTGAATCCACCATTTTCGCAGCTGGGAAAGTGGGAACAGAAGTTGAAAGAGTGAAAGTTTTGAGGGTGAGTGAAGGTGTGTGCTTTTTGTATGGGGTTGAAATGGCAATAAAAATCTGCAATGCCCTTGTTGGCAATGACACTTATAGTGCAGATCTCTCTCCCCCAAACATGGAAAAATGTTTCTCTATTCTTTCTTCCTCTTGTCTCTCACACTTGTGCTTCTGAATGCTTCTCTTCTCTATAGTCTTTCTCTCAGAGTGTGACCGACAGAGGAGAATAGAGGCATTCTAGACAGAGAAAGCGAGTGAGAGAGAAACAGAGAAAAGAGAAACAGAGAGAGAGTTTGTGAGGGGCAATAGATGCAGAGATAAAGGGGTCCTTTATAGTCATGTTTTGGTGATAGATTTTCCTGATACACGTTTTTTCTTCTTATATTATTATCATCATTATTATCATTTATTATTTATTTTATTATTATGTGTCTCTGATCTCACTCATATTAACTGTCATTTAATGTTGTCTTTTAATTTAGTAGAAAATGATAGCTAAAGTTATTAATGCAGGATTAATGCTTAATCAGTGTTTTCCTCTGCCTTTGATTACTCAGGTTGAAAAGGAAGCACTTATTTTTTTTTCTAAACATATCAGATCGGTATTAAAAGTTTTTCATTTTTAAAGTACAAAACGATCTTCTCAGTTAAACCATTAACACCGTCAAGAAAAAGAGATTTTTTTGAATAAATAACAATTACTTACCTGTTATCTGTGCCTTTTTTAAATTTAAGCAGATATATTTTCTAAAATTAATGTCTTTAATTATTGAATTTTGGAGAAAAATAATAATTGCTATTATATTACTGTAAAACGATGAAATTTTGCATTTTTTATCTGTTAGTTTTTGTTACTCAAAAATATGACTTTATAGTTTCTTTGTCTTTGCCAATACCTAAGATTATTTTTAATACATTTATTTACAAAGCTGTTTAGTAAATTTTGTAAGGGGAACAAATGACATACATTGCTTACATAATTAATATCACTTAAAAATATTATATTTTTATAAAAGAAATTACAGAAATAATGTTTATTGCATTATGAGATGATCGATTATAAAACTTATAAAAAAATAAAGTTAAATCATTTTAATGATATTAATATTAAAAATGAATTTTTTATAGAGTGTTGAATTTATGTGATATTGTAATAGTCACAAAATTAATATAAATAATTTATTTAAATTATTCATGTATTTGAAAAATAAATAAACATTTGGAGTAAGTGAGACTCCTTTATGTCTGTCGTCTCATAGTTATCTTTTATTTTAATATGCATTTATTTGATCTAATAAAATAATTCTATTCCATTATTGTAGTTTTGGATTCAACGGTAATTAGGATTGGTATATTTTTACTTTTGTGAAATGGCTTAATTTAAATTTGTTAACATTTTTTTAAAATATGAAAAGATAATGTGAGGTCTTGCTGAGTGATATAGATCCTAGTTGTAAGCCGTGGGACATTGTCCCAGGAGATTTTATATTACACCAAAATTCTAGTTTTGTTCCATAAAAAATAATAATGGAGTTCCCATGGGACATATGTTTTAAAAGAATATAAACCGTTATAGACAAATAATTAATTACTAATTTTACTTCTAGATATATTATATAGATTTTATTTATTAATAACAATATATTTTCCATTTAAGATATATAACTTTATTCTTTTCTTCTTTCTTTTTTATTTTCTATTTTATCTTTACCTTTTATGGCTTCCTCAATTTTCCTTAAATGTTTAACTTTTCTAACTTTTTCTTAGTTTCAATTTTATGCTCCATTAACTTCTGCTAAATGTTTAAGTTTCCAAACTTTTTCTTAGTTTTTATTTTTAAAATGTTTATGGTTTTTTAGGGGAATAAGTGTTTTGGATTTGATTAAATTTAGTTTAATTTTCAATTGATCCAATTAAATTTAATTAAATTAGATTGAGTTAAATTTATTCATTTTTATTTTACAAATCAATTTAATTAAATTAGGTTATAAATTGAGTAATCTAAAATATTATATATATATTTTATTTTTTACAAAAATACCTCAAAACCATTTCTTTTTAATGCTTATAATTCTTACAAGTGAAGGTACTTTAACATACACATAAATAACGATTTCAAAGATGACAAGTCATTAAAATAATAATTGTATATTATTTATTTTAAACTAAGTGAACGTGGTCTAAAAATAAGTCAGCATATATATTATCTTATTGAAAACATATTATATTTCATAAATAGTATGTGATACATGAAATATTTATTAGAATTTTCTTTATTTTTCAGAATATAAAACATTCTAGTAATACATATTTATAAAAAAATATTTATATAATTAATTTTAAATTTTTTATATACCATTAAATTTAAGATTTAGAAATTAAAATTATATAAATTTTAGTATGTAATTAAGTTTGGTGAATTTCATCTAGCTTAAGACTCTGAACTGGTTATGCGACTATTTTAATCGGATATATTATAAAAGAATACTTATTTACCAACGCAGTTTAAAAAAAATTTAATTGAACTAAATTAAATTATACAATTTCATGATGGAAACATAACCTACTTGTATTTCTAATTTTTAAATTAAGATAATTGTTTCTTGTCTCATTCCAACTTTTCATAGTTTTTATTTTGTTAAGTTGTAAGAATTTTCAAATTAAGATGATTGTATTTCATTTATGGGTTTAATAATAAAAACAATTTTATTCAATTGCTATTTGTTTATATTTTTATAAAAAAGTTTAATTATTTTTTTGAATAATGTAATCGTATAAAATAAAATTACTTATTTCGAATAAATAAAATTAATTATAAAATTTATTACTCATTATTATCATTTTATAAATTTTAACACTCATTTTTTTTTCTCATCTACATTTTCTACACCATCTCTTCTAAATCAGAAAAGCACTTACAAAATATTGTGGTAAAGTTAGACTTTTATCACTCCTAAGGTATTTTCACTTTTAAGTTTCTTACTTCAATAATTCATTCATTTTTAATTGTTAGTAATCAAAGTTTGTGTTTCAAATATCGTGTTAGATAAGAATGAATATTATAAAAGAAGAAAAATTCACAAATATATTACCTTAACATATCTCTTATATGAGTTAATCTATGATTAATTAGACTAACCTTTTTCAAACTTCTCTGTATTGAAATCTACTTCTTGTACGTGCATTATGATTTGAAGCTCTTTTAAGTATTCTTACTCATAATTCTTTTTCTCTTTTGTTTAAATATAAGTATTGTATGTTGTATATTAGTTAGGTTTTGAGATTTAGAGGATTTAATTGTTATTATTATTTTTGTCCCTCATAATCAATCATATGAAATATCAATTTTATCAAAATGTAATTTGGTTCAAACAAGGAAGTACGAAAAAAAAATATCAAATTTAAAAAAACATCTCATTCTGTATTAATTATAATTTAATGTACAATTGATTACGATCATAATCAATGAAAAAATACATGCCCTACAAGTAATGTAAAGATCCTCTTTCTATGTTAGTTCATCAAACAATATATAACTTATATTAAAAAATATATATTGCAGAGTGATACTTATTAGATAAAATAGACAATTAAATCAAACATTTTTTTATAATCTTTATTATAAATATATTATATGTTTTTCTTCTTTTTAAACAAAATATTTAAGTGTCTTTTGTTTGTAATATTTTTCATTTAGTAATACAGTGGTATCATTTCAGAAAATATAAATATAATTTATTTTATTATTTTATTTTTTAAACAAATATTAGTAATAAATATATTTTAATTTATATAAAATAAAAAATTTTGTAAAAATAATAAATTAGTTACTAACTTATAAATTAATTTGACTGATAAAAAAGTATGTGATAAAGTCCCTTAGACTGCCTTATAAATTACTTTAAAAATGTATACATTCTATAAGTTATTCCAGATTTTCAAATTTGTCACTTTTTTTACTATGATTTATTATTCTTAACTTTTTTCATTTATTGTTATCTATTTCTAATTTTACAAAGACAAAACCTTTTCTTTTTCCTCTTGTGTGCCAGATACCCTATATTCATGCATTTACTTTTGTCATTTATTACCTTACATTTTAATCCATGCATTTACTTTCACTAAAATACGCGCATTTAAATTCCACCCAATCATTCACTTCATTCAAATCATACATTTACTTTCCATGTCTTTTGCCCCAAGCTATAAAACATCTTTCAGATTAGAATAAAAATAGGTAAAAAAAAAATCAAATGTAATAAAAATATACTGATAAACAATAACAATAGGAAAAGTATCCAAACGAGTAAAATATTTCGAAAATGAATAATAAAATGGTTAAAAATAATGTAAATGAACAAAAGAATCTCAACTAGTGAAAACTATGCAAATAAACAAAAGAAAGTAAAAGTGGGTAAAAAAATAGATAGAAAAGTATATAGAAAAAACAAACATGCAATTATTTTTCTTATTTTTTTCATTTCATAGACGATATATGCTGTAGTATAATTTATTTTAATGTAAATAATATTGTATAGACATATGTGTGCGAGAGTAATAACATGATAATAATGTTGAATATATTTTATACAGTGTCAGACAACATATTTTAGATATATAATGAGAAAATATTAATATTCTTGTTTTTGTAGAATGTGAATTTAATACACATATGTTCTTAACTTAACCCGTGAATGTTTTAATATCAACTCGATAATTATACAGACCAAATGTTAGATAATTATATATGTAAGTTTATAATAAATATTATATTAAATTAAAATTTTTAGAAAAGTAAGATATTTTAATGTTTTAGAATAAAATAGTGTATTTGATCTACTGGATTGTTAAATTAATAAATTTTAATAATATCTAAATATTAAATTAATTTTTATTATCAAACTTAATATGTAACAACCCAACTATTTTAACTATTAATTTACTATCTACAAAGTATATTATTACAAAGTATATTTATAAACATATCTAAATACACTATTACAAAGTATATTTATAAACATTTCTGAAACAAAATGCTTATATTACAAGAACAAAATACTTACATTATAAGAAATTTTAAAAATACAAAATAAATTTCATATTAATACATCACATAAATTCTTAAATTGATGTTCTTCTCCAAATTTGTAAAACTATTTTTTTTTCATTCATATCACGTAACAATAAATAAATAAATAAATATATATATATATATATATATATATATAAAATAAGGAATATACGTTATTTTAATAAAATTTAATAAGGAATCACAATCAAATTATCTAGAGATATGATAACTGATATGACTAACTCATA
>Ga0209700_101999_pt1 | contig 42181 bp, 20 predicted proteins | sample SiratroredBW_FD_187528 | JGI IMG/M metagenome (GOLD analysis project Ga0209700, IMG submission 187528) | Root nodule microbial communities of legume samples collected from California, USA - Siratro red BW (SPAdes) (version 2) | ecosystem: Host-associated > Plants > Roots > Nodule | place: USA... | reverse complement strand
ATATATATATATATATATATATATATATATATATATATATATATATATATATATATATATATATATATATTTGTTTATAAAATATAGAGAGTTACCTATTTAAATAATTTTTTTAATTTATTAGTAATTCTTTTGGACATGTAACTCAACTCGACATATTACTATGTCAATGTGAGTGAGAGAATCAGGGAAATAGTATTTATCATAAATGAAAACAAAAAAAAACGATTTTTTTATTCAATTTTAATACCAAAAGCAAAACCACAATGCTTAGCAATTAATTAAGGTGCACTGAAAAGGGAACCTCATTAATTATACAATTCCAAAAAGGATACTTTTAAAATTTTAAAAGTATGGAAGTGCTGGAAGAGATACAGGAAGAATGCGTCTTAATTCATTGAGGAATATATGTGCTAAAACAAGTGCACAGTGAAAAAAATTGTGGAATAAGTAAGGTGATTTTTTTTTTCAAGTTCTAAAGTTTAGATATCAAATTAAATGTTTGGTTCTATTGCTTTCACAAATTGATTCCATATCTATAGGTAGTATTAGTCTTCTGTTTCAACTGTTTTTTTTTTAATTGGATATATTTTTACATTGTTTGATTAATTATTTTAGTGATAGTTCTACATTTTTTTTATGTTTTCTTTTTTAGTTTTGTATCAACAACTACCCCAATCTCTTTGGATAACCTTTCTTGCTTTAATATTTAAGTTGATCTATTATCTGTTTCCAAAAGTTTTGTCTCAGTAATTTTCTTTTCTTAGCTTTCTTTGAATTCCTTACTATTTTGAAGTTCAGAAATAATCTTTCTAGCTAACCTGTTGCAATTTGGTGGAAACTCAAAAAGAATTGATATTGCTGCCAGAACTTTGACAACTAAATTTCTAAATCCATTAAATATTTTGTTAAATTTGTGAATAAAAAGGGCACGTGCAAGTTACAAGTCACAACAAAAACGAAAACGAAGAACAATGACGGTTGGTGATGGTTGATTGGACAAAAATGGATAAATGTGGTAAGTGCTTAACATCATCATTCATTATAATAAATCAGTTTTAGGCCTATGCTAGCTGTGATTCCTCGAATTTTAAAATGCTTCTAATCCTCATAAATTTAAGTATTTGCTCGTCACATTTTTTTTATATTATTGTTTAATAATTGTATATTATTATTGTCTTTACTCTACTAATACATACTATTTTTCTTTTTATTAAATATTCATGTCATTTTGCTTCAATATTTCATATATCTCAATCTTTGACGATGTTTTAAAAAATGATTTTGTCTACAATTTTTATTTTCCTCCACTGCAATCTAACTGACCTGATATTATAGTATCCCTATAGCGTAAGTGTCTTTGTTTTTTTTATTAAGAACTTCGACTTTAAATTTAAGTCAATTTATAAAATTAGATTTTAAGTGAAGGTTTATATCCACTTATATATTATGATAATAATCTTATTGTATTGAATTAAAGATAATGTGATCTTTTATTGTTTATGTTTTATTTATGTTTGATATTTGATATTTTTTTTTCTCGATTTTTGTTACAAATAGTATCAGAACATATAAATAGTTTATAGCGACACTGGTTCAGACAAGTATAAGTGTGAACGGTGATATAAGTGAGCGTCGTTTGTGAGTGAAGTACTTATGTATGTTTAAAAATATTTCTGTTTGAAAGGAAATGTACTAATGTGGAAGAGAAATTTTCACTTGAGGAAGAGATTCTTAAATATCCAAGTATGAGTTTGAGTTGAAGGTGATGTCATTTCTTTCCCTAATTTAAGTCTCCCATTTCATTCTTAATTAAATTCCTTAATATTTTTTTATTCGATTTTTCTATAATGTCTTACATAAAAATTACTTAATTTATATTAGAATAGATATTTATAAGTGATCCAATAACATGATAAATCTATCTATTAGAATAATTTTTAAATTACTTTGATATCATTTTAAAAAGTAAATTTTAAACACTCAACCTTAAAAAAAAATTTGTAAAATAAAGTTTGCAACTAATTATATAAATCTTATCTCTAATCCACGTATAATTTCTAAGAATTTGTAAAATAAAGTTTGCGACTAATTATATAAATCTTATCTCTAATCCACGTATAATTTCTAACCACGTATAATTTCTAACCTTATTCAACAATTTGTTATTTTAATAAACTTAATATTACTTGATTTTTAGGTCACATCTTATTAATATTATGGGGTGAAGTTGTTGTCTGTCGCCAAAGTGGACGATACACTGAACAAACCACCCCACCCACGTGATCACACCCACCATTTCAGACTTACGAGTTTACCTACTTCACTAATCCTTCGTATTTTTATTCATCTTCTCTCACGTTCAACGCTACACAAATACAACCCTGCCACCAAAATCAATAAAACACTTATTTTCGATCTTCATGTTTTATTTTCTTGTAATATGTGATTACAAAAGGATGGTGAACACAAACTGTCATTAGTCAACTTCATCTTTCTAAATCCATAGTTAAAACAATTAATAAAAGACTTCCACAGTGCAAAAAAAGTCATTAGATATATCATTAATGGAAAATAGTAGATTTAGTATATGTTATCTATCTATGGTAACGTATTTGTAAATATGATAATTAATATTTATTATGTTAATTATAAATTAAATCGATATAGTAAATCTATGATTACATTTTATTTGTTAAAAGTAAGTATTTATTGTGTCAGTTCAATTTAGAAGTAGATGATTACAATCAAATTGCATGGTTGGTCATGACAGCTAACAAGAATATTATTGTAATTTAATGCAAAATATATAATATGCAGGTATGAATCAAGATTCTCAGGTCTGACACAATTCCCACACCTAGTATAATCATAGTTTTCTAATATGCATAGATTAATGTATCTCTCCAATTTTTTATTAGCATGAGAAAATCTTTGTATCTACGTTATCTGTTTATATTAAGGATATGACTAAAATATATAAAAAAAAAAAAAGTTTGTCATTACATTTGGAACTGTCGCAAAAAATCATAACTAAGGTCACTGTCCATTTTTATATGTTAAAAAGATGTTTTCGATACTCTTACACTCTTAATGTGTTATGCGTATTAATCCTAGAGTTATAGTTTTTGTAAGTATATTTTAATTATTGTAAGTCTAAGAATTTCACCCTATATATAGGTTCATAATGTTTATCATTTTATGAGTTTTAGAATCTTTGTAATGTTAATATTTGTCTATGTAATTCAATAAATTATTAATTTTTAGTTAATCTAAGATACTATGATGTTGGAGAAACTCTGTGTCAGATTGTGTTAGTTATAATTTGTGAATTGTATATTATTCTGTCAAAAGAAATACTTAAAAAAATATTAAAAAAATAAATTTGTTGATTATTAGGTAAGCACCATTTCTGACCTTTACTAACATAAAAAAAAGTTGGAATTTGGTTATTTAAACTTTTAAAGACATCTGATTTACGTTAATTCTACGTAACAAAATGTAAAACATAAAGGTCCAAAAGATATGTGAATTATGCTATGACATGATCATTAGTCAACCTCTCAATAGTAACATCATATAATCATTCTAATAAATAACTCAAACTTCGTAGAAAAACGTGTTTAAAAGGAAAAATCATACTTAATGGGCAGTTAGATTTTGTATTAGATATTATTTTTCACCAAAATCAATAAATTCTAATAGTTTCGTAAAATAAGTAAGTTTAGACAGTCTTAGTTCCTTATTGTCACAATATCTCTTCCGATAAAGGAAAAGAAAAGGAAAAGAAGGTTACAACCAATCCAAAACAAGAAACTACAAACTTCAATAAAGATTGTTTGGCTAAGAAGATTCCAAACTTGTTTTTTGTACACATTTCACCAATCAAAAATTTAGATGCCGGAATGAAAAATTACTACAAAAGGTCGAAAGCATAATCACTGAAAATTACAGCCACATGGGTGTTTCACCAAAAATTCTTTCATCATCTTTTTTTTTTTTTTTAGAAATTCTTCAAAAGTCCAAGAATTGTTATGAAGAAACAAATGCTCTTACGATTTTTTAAAATTTTCGAGAAAACCTTGTAGTTAGTCGTATAAAAAATTGTTTTAGAAAATTATTTTAAATCGATCATTTGTATACCTAAAGTAGAATATGTGGACACAATTTTGAACTTTTAATAGTCTTTACAATACTTTATAATATATACGGTATATTAAGAAGCAATTTGAATAATATTTTTTACATTGGTTATACAATTAATTTTAAAACCCATGAAAAATCATTTTAGTAACACATGTTTTCGTTTTCACTCTAATTTTTAAATAATTATTTATTTTGTAAAATGTTTTAACGGAAACATATTCAAACTAACTTGCCTTTCGATCTAACTTTTATGAAAGTACAGTTTCAATTTTATTTTTATGCATTTTTCATTTTAATTTTATTTTCCGAATCCTCCCCTTCCATTCTCATTCTATTTAATTTCTTATTAGTATTTTCGTTTTGCATTCAGATCCTACCTCGTGAGCAAATGCTTTTTTATAAATTTGTACAAATCCTAGTATTGTTATCATTTGCTGTTGGGCAACCCATCAAAGTAATATTCGAAGCAAAAATCCTCCTGAAATGTCTTTCAATTATTTATTTATTGAACCAAAAGTTATAATTTATGTTTTAAAATATTTTAATAAATTTCTATTACTTTTATATAGAAAATGATATTTCTAAAAACGTTTAATATATATTTTTTCATCTTAGACAAACATATCTTTCCTCACACATATTTACGTAGGTGTAAAGTTAAGTTGCATAATCACATACATTCAAAAGAAAATTAGATATGTATATTTTTTTAACAATAAATAATATATTAAAATAGATTAATAGAGTTACTCCAACCTATTATACATAAAATTATGCATAACAGTGTATTAACTCATCCTATTACTTTACTGCTTAAAGCATTAGAATATCTCAATCCAACTACAAAATTTAATATGCGCCGAGAACATTATAAGGTTTACAAAGTATAACTTCATCTCTTGATTCCAAAACAAAACAATATAATACCAATTGACAGGTATCTTAAGCATATATTTTTCAGGCTTCACAAAACGCCAATTACAACATATCTAGATAAAAAATGACATGTTTGAGTATTGTATACGTCTTCACTTAAAAATATTTTTTATAATCCCTTCTATTATCCTTTACTATTTATTCTTTCCATTTTTGTTATTGTGAGAATATCATCCTTCCTACTTGCATAATGATATAAATATTTTCATGTGATTAAATTAGTAAGTGAAGGACGTAATTCCTCTTCATCATACATCATAGACACAACTTATAAATTATTAAAATGTTTTATCTTATGTTGATGTGAAATTACTTAATTTGAAGATGAAATTTATATGTAAAGATTGTCTAATAACGGATGACACAATAATCCCAACAACTTTGTTATGACAGACTTTGATATTATTTTAAAAAATGAACTTTAAGTCTAACTCAACCTTACAAAATCGGCTTATAAGGTGAGATTTGCACCACTTATAAACTATTAAAAGACCTCATTCTTAATTGCGGCTTGTAAGGTGAGATTAACATCACTTATAAACTATTAAAAGACTTCATCCTTAATCAATATATCTCCAACAATTATCTCATCCAACTAATCATTTTCATACATAATAATAGCTCAATACACCTTTATATTTTCCTATTGTAGCACAATCTATGATTTAATTTGAATCATAACAAATCACTATAATATCACACTTTTTATTTTTTAAAATTAAAAATAACATTACTATAAAAACTCGAAAAGGTATATAGGAAATCATTACATAACTACTTATTAAAAGTCAAGATCTTAATAATTATTGTATATTTATAAAGATATAAAAGTAAACAAAACTGACTATTATTAAATTCTACCAACATTGGTTAATGTTCTTATTTTTTAAGTTGAGACCCAATATGATCCTAATACACCCAAAAATACTTATAATATACTTATAATTATGTGGATCAACATATCACTCATATATATATATATATATATATATATATATATATATATATATATATATATATATATATATATATATATATAAAATAGAAAAAGAATTCTTCGTCAAAGTTAATCTTCTTTTAGACATCTTGAAATAAACATTTGAAACTTTGAAATCAATTTAGAATCAACATGACTTTCAAATTAAATGGATTGGAAATATGTTAATTTCTTCTTCTGCGGATTGACTTAGTACCCTCAACCAATAAATTAACATACTGTAGCCAACTCATCAATTAATTTTTATTATTGCATAAATTTGTAATTTATTTTTCCTTTCACCTTAAATTGATTTGATATTTTTATTTTCTTATTTGTGAGTTAATTTGTTGTTACGAATTACTATGTTATTGAGTTTTTTGTATCATGTTTTTTCTATATTTTTTGTTTTTTTTTTTAAATTAGATGAACTAATTGACAATTAAACATCCTTAACTCACCAAGAGAATTGAGCTAGGTTAAATATTTTAAGTCCACGAAAATTAGCCAAATTAAATCACTTAACATTTTGAACAATCTAAATAAGTTGACTCATTTTAACACCAAAGTTCTTAAAGTACTTAAAAGGTTAATTGTCTCCTATAGTTTTTCGGTAAATATGAATTTGAACCTTTAACTATTTTGGTTAAGAAAACCGAAGTAATACTGCAAGGTAACTGTGTGTGCGATTGAAGATTTGCATGAAGTAAAGAAAATGGTAGGTAAATATGAGTAGCTAGCAATTTTTCTGAGAAGGGTTGATTTTGAAGTAACCAATGAGAAAATGGTAGGTAAACATGAGTAGCTAGAAATTTTTCTGAGAGGAGTTGAGTTTGCAGTGATGAATGAGAAAATGGTAGGTAAGAAGAAGATAAAGGCTTTGTATATCACAAGTTGTAAGGTTTTTGAACTGAGTTCATATTTTGAGGCTTAGTAGGAATATATAACGTGGCAACAACCTACTCCAAAACTTGACATAATATAATAACGATCTAAAGGTGCATTCACCAAAATGTTTCAAGTTTTGGTCAATTCCATTGCTTTCATTGCTGCCAACTGAAATAACGTTGTCCACAAAGATGAGATCGATGCACATTAGTGAAAGGGGTGGGATCCTTCTTCACCAACAAAGGACGTAATTGGACAAAGACAATGTGAAACCAGCCAATGGAAACACACCTTAGTGCTAGCTTGCTTTTCATTCGGATACGATTAGGGCTAAAAAGGTATTGTGTCAATAAATGGAAATGTGCTAACCACTACGCAACATTTAGGTTTTCCTATCTTATTATCAACTAATACCGATATGTTCTTCTCAAACTTTACAAACTATAGTAAAAAATACTGAATTTCTTACAAAATATTATAACGACGCAAGTTTATATAAAATCCCAGTTATTTACATGCCATTAAAACTAATGAGAAGTCATAATCCATATTTATATAAAAGGCTATGTTTGTTTCATTAATTAAAGAACTTAAGAAAATGTATTATTAGGTTATAAGTTTAAGTCTAACTTATTACCATTAGACTTTGAGGTAAATTTTGCTTTTATTTGTATATTCTAAATTGGTATTATATGTTTATTGGAAAATTTTATTTCTAGTTAATGTGGGATCTCAATACACTATTCTTGTGTCGAAACTCCTCTCCTGTTGTGTAAGATTATATATTTAAAGATTGCCTGAAAAACTATCTTATTAGGATAAATTCTGATATAATATTTAAGAAGTGGACTTTAAATCAACTCAACCTTATAAAACAAGTGTTGTAAGGTGAAGAAAGACTTTATTTTTAGTCGATATATATAGGATCTCAAATAAATATGTCTATGTCTCAACTTAAGGAGGTATTGAAAATTCTACCTCATTAAAATAAAGTCAATTTAATATATATATATATATATATATATATATATATATATATATATATATATATATATATAAATGAAATGAAACAATTCTCACAAACTAATTTTATAAAATTAAATTAAATTTAAAGTCACTTCTCAATAAAATAAATATATTTATAAATAATAAAATAATCTATTTATAAATAATGTCAAACTGAAACTTAAAATATATTTATTTTTAAAAATATTACATTCAATAATAAATAGTAACTTACATGTATGTTGTAACTTTCACCAAAATTATTAACTAAATAAATAGTAATAATAATAATAAGTTGCAAGTTGCAACTATCTAACATATTCTATGAAGTGGAAACGAATGGTGTGGTTGTAAGCTTATGTGGGAAGTGAGGCCGTTGTAGCTGGTGTGACTGTGACTACCACACACGTCATAAAAGGTGGGTCACCATTAATTAATTAGTAAAATATATTTTCTATTTAAATTTTAATACTGTTTAACATCTCATTTATTAAAATTATAAAGTATTATATCAGTTTTACAGAAAACTAATCTTACTTAAAAAAAATATATAAACACGCCTCTTTTCAAACAAACATGTTAGCATTTAAAGTTATGTACCTGGGTACGTACCAATTATTAAAGGTTGTGAATTTTTAGTACAATGTATGGATGTATTCGATCTGATCTTTGTCGTTATTGTTATTTGCACGTTTTATTTTTGTGTAAATGAGTTCAGTTTTACTGTATAAATTACCGACATAATTTTTATGGGTGAAAAATCACATAATTTTATTCCTTAGTTGTTCTTAATTTAAAGTAGTATATATATGAGAAGGTGGTAATTAAAAATATTATTATGAGGTATGAGATAAGGATGACGAAATAAATGGGTTAAACTATTAGGTTAAGTTTAAGAAAAAGAAAAGAAAAAAATTGTAACTGTTGTCGTAATCCTATTACAACTACTGCACTGCACCACGTTCACTACAACCCAACAACTACGCAATATCGCAGTGGTAGGTGTGAGTACCTCGCCACCACAAGTTGCAAAATTTTCAACTTATATATATATATATATAAATTTATAATAAAAAGGGTTTTGGGAACTGAATGACATATATTTATATAAATAAACCTATTTATTGTTGATATTCTAAAATTGGTGTTCGAATACGCACCATAAATAGATTCAATTTTTTCCCTTACACTACCGGTTAGAAATAAGTTATTTGGGATCTATGTTTTTGTTTTCTTTTTTTTTCTTATTTTTAATGTTTAAAAGAATGTTTGAATTATTTTCAATTTATTTTATTAAAATAATTAATAATTAATCTGTTTAATATCATTAATAAAATCATATTCAGAGTTAATGATCAATAAAAATAATTTTAAGGAGAATTAATGTTAAATGATTTCATTTAAAGTAGTTTTATTAATAATTATTACTATTTAATTTAAAATTATGATTATTATTATTATTATTATATAAAATTGATGCTAAATATATTCAAGAGTAACAATAATTATTATTAAAAAAAATATTTAAGAGATTATTTTGTTTATGTTTTTCTAAACTAGCATAGTAGGAAAAAAAAAACCCCCAATTAGAACGTTGTGCAATCTATTTATTGATAATATGATTTAGTTTTCTAAGTCATAATTCTGTTTCTAGGATTTGAATTTTAGCTTTGTTCTTTCTTCTTCAACTCTAAAAGCCGTCTAAAATAGGGTTTTATGAGAAAGTGAGTTCTATTGGTTTCCTCTTTAAAAAAATAGCTGAGAAAATAATTAATATATATTTTTAGAAAAAAAAATTCAACTGAATGTTTCAAGAAAAATTCTCAAATGAACCTGGCCCAACGTTATTCACTGAAATAAACCTCGTCACTAAATAAACAATATAATTGAGAAATTTTATTTTAAATATGAATAAATCTATATCTAAAAAATAAATTATATTTCTGATTAATAAATATATAATTGACATAAAACAGTTACTTATTATAGAAAATAGTATTATATATATATATATATATATATTGAAGAATACTTTATTGAAATAATAATATTAAAAAACACGTAATTTTAAAATGTATCAAATGATATTTAATGCTAAAGTATTTAAATTTTTTTTTTTAAATTTTATGTAAGGTTGATTGAAATTAATTTTTTTAAAGTTAAATTTACGCGAAAAAAATAAAATTAAAAGAATAGACACATAATTGAAATGAAACATGAACACATTCGTGATTGATGTTATTTTTATCTAGAGTCAAATATGTATTTGATCATATAATATCATTCTAGTAAAAAAGCCTAAAAATATTTAAAGTTAAAACATTTAATGTGTCTATACCTAGATTGATAGTATATAAATTATATAGATCCATAAATGGTTAATACACACCTTCTCGCAGGGATAATGTTATACTAGAATTATACTAAAATATATATAATTATGTATTAGAATTATATATCGTTCTAGACAAATTTTACAAATTAGGTAATAAAAATATAAAAGACCAAAAGAGATTAGAAATGAAAAAAATGTCACAATCAAGATTATTAAGTCAATATACCACAATCAAGAGTAATAAGTTAATGACTCAAATCTTTTCGTTATGACGATCCCATCTTGTTCACGGATTTTATTAATTGGATCCAGATATATGTAGATTCCTTGTTTTGATCCACTTGTTGAGAACTTTTGTGTCTGGAAGGTAGACTCAAATATTTTAATGGGGTCGGGTAATCAGAAAGCATTGTGTTTGATCCATATACAAAATAGAATGTTGTTTTTTGTGTTAAAGATTGGGGTGTGGTGTGAGCAAGAATATCAACTCCTCGCGTATAGAAAGGTTATAGAGGCGATGAGTTTTGACCAGGGGAGTTCAAGATCCAACTTACTAATTAACTGAAAATTAAAAATTATTAAATTTATTAATTTTGTTCTTTATAATTATTAAATTTATTAATTTTGTTCCTTATAATTATTAAATTTATAAGATATAATGTTGTTGGTAAATTTATAAGGTATAATGTTGTTGGTAAATTTATAATGCCGTTGGTAAATATACATCATATAACAACCGAGCTGTAATGATATAATTAATTGTACAAGCATTAGTATCCTCTCTAAGGATGCTATAAGAAATCATCACATTATATGGACAAGAGTATGTTTTTTCACCAATCTAAAGAATTATTTTTCTTTTCTAAATATCTAATCAATACAGCTTCTCCTTTTTTATCACTGGCTCTATTTATAAATGTATTTTTTTTTCAATTTCTCTAAACTAGCACTTAATTATTTTGTTGAGATTTTAGTCAACAAAGTATAGCGTAGTTCTTCCTCAAAGTAGATAAGATTTGTACACCTACTCATCCGCAGACACAACGCTATATCTTATGTTCAAGGTTCAGAAATCAGAATTGACTCAAGTCTTTGGTGGCCAATTTTGAACTTCACTAAGTCAAACACAAACCTCATATATATTCAAAAGCCTGAGTGCAGATCCTTATGTACCTTTTCTTCTGGACAAACGACATGTTGCACAACTCAATTAAAATTTTAAGACTAAATCATTCTCAGATACATTCAATCTTCTATATTTGGACAATTTTTAAAACATACAAATTAAAAATAAAAATAAAAACTTTTATCTGAGTCAAAATTAATTTATGAATAAATTAAAAAAAATTAGAGAAGAGAAACTTTTTAGAATTTATTTTTAAAATAATATCAGTGTGAACAATTAATGTAAAAGTGTTGATCTCTTATTATATTCGCGTTTCAGCATTTATAAGAAAACATTCTCAATAAAATTTTATAATCCGATATATTAGTGTTATTAATATCCTACATGTACCTGCTGTCATTCGAAACATTTGCATTCAAATAATATTGGTGTTTGGTTACACTAATATAATAGAAAAAATATATAAATAAGTAAAAGATAATATATAAATTTATATAATGATTTGACATTTATTTTTATTTGTTCACAATACCAAACCTAAGTACATATTTATTTAGTATTGTAATTAATTCTCTCTCGTACATTAAGAAATATAATATCTTAACCTTAAAAAAAATATTCTAAAGGTTTAATTTCCTATGTTTACCCACGAGTAAGTAATTATATATTAAATGCTTTCACTTTTGTAACGTTGGATCTGATGAAAGTTTTAAAATGAAAATAATTTTATTGTATACTTATCTGCATTCTATAATCATATAATAGTGTCCGACAAAGGTTAGACACTTGTGATTATGCCAACCTTTTTAATCAGTAGTTTCTCTCTGCTTGCATTATGCAACTAATTTAAAATACTTAGGGTTTAACTGATCATGCAGAGCAAGGAAAGCATGGGTTCAGTATTCTAATCTATATAAATAAAAGTGTGAAAAGAATATAAATCTAAGACACGATTAAAAAAAACGTTTATTACATCCTGGCAGTTTGGTTGATTTTCCATGTGCAAATTGCTTTTCCACTTGTAAGAGATTGCTTATAATAAATCATTTTCAATCTTTGACTTAATCACTATGAATTCCTAAGAGCACTTGACTTGACTCAAAATCATCTCTTAATCACGATTAACAAACCTTTTAATATGAAAATTAGTATAATAAGTCATGTCAAATTACAAGTTAATAATTTCAATATTTCTTATTTTTTTTATATTCTACAATAACATAATTTGATTATATATATATTCAACTATTCAAAACATTTTTCTTTATAAATATATTCGCGATTATATATAACTCAAATATATACATTTTCGTTAAATAGAACGGAAATATATGTACTTGAGCTTATAGATTACAATAATACAATAATACTAATAAGATAAGAATATAAGATGATACTTAGCTGAGAATTTTACTGTTTATATTTTATTCCAATTATTAATAACCAATATATATTAATATCTAAAAAATATATTTTTGTCTTTTATTTATACACCAAGCGTGTCTTTCTTCCTTTGATATCTCAATTACTGAAATGGACAATAAATTACAAAAAATAATTTTTTTTAAGAGAGTTAAAGTGAATATTAATCTAGATCCCTATTTAAACCTTTATTTATTATATCACTTTCATTAATATGTTAATTTATTAATTTGTCTGTATTTTTATTTTTATTTTGAGTATTAAGTTTTGCTTTAAAAAACAGCGAATTGCTTCCTGCACCTAAATTGCCTTTTACAATTAATAAATTTTTAATATGCCAACAATATTTTTATTATTTTTATTTTAAAATTTATTTATTAAATAATTCTTTTTTTTTTTCTCTCACACGCAATTAAGTCATAAGTCATTACAACAAAAAAAGCGTTAATATTTCTCTTTCTTTATGTCATATGTAAATTAACAAACTTTCTTGATAATAATAAAAAATAATCTTATAAATATTAAAAAATGTTTGTATTTATTTCAAAAAAAATTTTTTATCACAAAACTAAATATTTAAAAACAATATATTCAACTGAATTTTTAAAATTAATTATACAAGTTGTAAATATCTTAACATCAAAAAATCTCATTTTAACAAATTAATGAAAAATAAAATAAATAATTGTCCATATTTATCATACAGAAAATAATTACCAACATCATTTTTATTATTGTTAAGAAAAATAAAAATATATCATATTTTTTAAAAATATCATAAATATGATAAAGATGTTTTGGCACATGAATGAGAGGAAAAAAATAATTTAATAAATAAATTTTAAAATAAAAGTAAGAAAGACATTGTTGGCCTATAAAGTTTATTAAATACATAAAGTAATTTATATGGTGTAGGAAATAAACGGTTAAAAAAAAAAAAAGAAACAAGATGAACAAGTCCGCTAATGTAATAATGTAAATGAATCTAATGTATCTGAAGAAATATGAAGGCAATTTGAAAAACTTAATTGGAAAAACATGCATATTTTGCAACAAGATGTTATCATTTCTTGGTACAATTTTTGAACATATAGATAAAGAACGTATGACTGGGATATAAAGAAATTCTCCTAACTTTACAAGTACAACCCCTAATTAAAAAGTAAGTCAACCTTAATTGAAAAGCAAGTCATTTTGTATTGTTTATGTAATAAGAAACATGTTTTTGATAGTTTCATAAGTGTATAGAGCTACATATTGTGATTTTTTCAAGTACGTAGATGAGTTGGACAAAGGTAGTGGTCTTAAAATGGAAATGGTTGCAAAAGCCACAAATTACAAAGTTTGTTTTATTTGGAATTTTTTTATAAACTTTAAAAAAATTAAACAACGTTTTATAAATTAAAATTAGTTTACATGTAAACTAATTTGTAAAATGTATTTTTATATAAGTTTTTTTAATTTTTTTTGTTTTAAATTTATACATAAGTTTTTTTCTATAAATATTTACAAGAAAGTATTCAAAGTAAATTTGTAGGACATTTAGTGCCTAAAGAGGAAGATTTTTTTTAATTATAATTAGTCTATTATGATTTTTCATGATATTTTGCGGTATGACATTTTTTTCAACGGCAAGTAAAATAATATTAATTTGATGCAAGAAGTATTTTGAATTAGGTTAGCTAGTAGGGTGTACCTACCTGCCTTATGTTGATTCGAGTTTAACAAAAATTTTGATCCAAATTATTAATGGCAATTGATTTATATTAGATTAAATTATAAAAAATTAACAACTCGATCATATCTGGATTCTCTAACAAGATTATCAAAAGACAAGAAAAATATAGAGATAAATAAAAAATATAATAAAATAAAATGAAATTAGTGAATAATTTTGAAAGGTATAATTATAGAATTACATAACATACAAATTATACAATTATAGAATTGGACAATATAAAATCATAGAATATATGATGTAATCTTTTTTTCTGAAATAATACGAGCTTCAGTTTATCGAAATTGATATGAGTGCTCAAATCAACTTAAGCCATTGTTATTAATAATTTTGAAATCCAAAACAAATCAATAATTCAAACTAATTCATATTTTTTTCTCTCTCAATTTGATGGAATCATGAGAGGAATCAGATCTCAATATCCATCCTCATATAACATAAAAGGCATAGTAAATATGCCCAATGATTATATTTACAAAAAAGTATTACTCTTTGTGTACAACGCACACATGTATACAATATCATTTTTTATAATTATTAAAATATAAATTAATTATTAAAATTATATATTTAATTATTATATTTTAATTCTGAAATTTTAATTAAAGATCTTTATCGATAATTGTTTTTATATATTATTTAAACTAATATATAATTTAATGTATAAACAATAATTTAATGTATAATTTCTTTTAAAATATAAAAATAAATTAAAAGAGATATGTTCTTTATCAATTTCTCATGAAGCACGCCAAACTTTAGGTAGTTTGGTAGTGTTTTGTGTAGGTGAAATGATGACAATTTTTAATACATGTCATTACTGAACTTTAATATGAGAGAAAAAATATGTAATTTTAAAATTAAAATATAAATGATTTTTGTAAGAATAAAAGTTGAAGAGGTATAAAATTATCTTTAAATTAAGAGAAAATATATAATAATTTTTTTAAAAGAGATTGTGTATTTTATTAAATAATAAAGTTATTTTAATTTAATGGATAATAAAATTATATAATTAAAATGACAGTAAAAGTAGTTATAATTTTTTTTATAGAATGACAAAGATAAAAGTATAAATTTCATTAAACTTTAACAATTAATTGTTAAAGCCGTCACATAATATAAAATTTGAGTTATTTTGTTTGTTCTTCAAGTTTTCACAGCTCTTCTTCATGACTCAGTCAGCTACTACGCGTTCAAACGGGATGGCTATTCATGTTTGCTTCTAATTCCATCTTTTTATTTTTATTTTTAAATTATAATGCCCTATAAAAATAATAAAAAACATATTTCTTTATTTAATTCAAATTTATTCAAATCACAAAACTTTGATGAATTTCATATCTATTTATTTTCTCTTAAAAAATAAAATGTATGTGTTTACATATTATATAACTTTTGACAAAAAGATATTGTATCATATTGGTTGTTCTACACATAAAATATGTGTGTAGTTAATTGTAAAAAATACTGTTACATTGTTTTTAAGATAGTTTTACAATAATTAATATAGTATAATATTTTTATTTTTATATTAATAAGAATTGTCCCCTTTTAATTGATTGTGAAAAAAGTTGAAATTAAATAAAAAGAAAATTCAGCTTTTATATTTCATCTTTATTTTACTAAGATAAATAATGTAACAGGCATAAAATCTAATGAAACCTAATGCAACCATTAAATTTAACAAAATAACTATATTATGGTTGCTCTATTTTATTTGAATTTAGTTGAGTTGGATATAATTAGGCATGGAGACAAAACTTTACTAACTGGAATTTTAATGTGACTGCAGTGATTCCACTCTATTAATACTTTATTGCAAAAGAAAAGACAATGTTAATGTAGTTGTTCATTTTTTTTCCATTTTTAATGAAAATATTAATAATAAAATACTGCAACATTTTGTTTTATTTTTAAGATTTTGTAAAAGAAATCAACTTCTTGTCTGGGCTCTCGTTTATAACTGTAGAATAATTTTTAATTATGCAGTCATGTTTGACTTTATAAAACCATAAATTAATAAAAAATACTCTATAAAATTAATAGGCAATGTTTAACAAATGTTAGTTAGAAATCACTTCAACTAGGAGTGATCATGTTTTTCTTCACCTAGCTTAGTCTTTATTTTTGTTGGGATCAATTCATTGAATCCAAACCTGATCTTAAAATCCAAGTAACACTATAATGCATGCTTAAGTAAGAGAGATTAAATTAAGTAAACAAAAACATTCCTGTGACGTAAAAACTATCTCTAAAGGATCAAATTTACACTATTGATTAGTTAACTACAAACAAATATATATTTTATAATCAACAAATTCATGTTCTTTTTTCTAATATATAAGTTTTCCTTCAATTTATGAAAATATAGGTTTATCATCTATGTCAAACTTCATACATTTTCTTAAGCACCCTTTTATTTTTTAAAATAAAAATAATAAGAGACAAGTTAATCAAATTCTTAAGACAAAATCACAGCCAAATGGGTACTTAAATTGGAGCATCAATGTATGATAAAAAACAAAAAAATAATGATCATAGTTGCTCAAGAAAAGGGATCATATTCAATGTGAAGTACAAGTAAGAAAATGAGCATCGACAAATATAAGATTAAGCAAATGTTGTTGACATAAGGTTATCATACCATTATTAATCCTCAACCAACCAATGCTTATTCTTAATTAGTGCTTAACAACTTGAGGCTAACAGATAGTTGAACTCATTTAACATCATTGAACGATGGGAATATAGGGGATTCTTCACATTGATCACAATTTCTTAAATACCATTATGATTTATTTACTAAAAGCTAGAACTGAAAAGAGTGTGAACAACACTTAAATGGTTGTGATTTCACTCAAACATCAATAAAGTTCGCCTTATCTAATTAATTATGCTTTTTTAGCAAAACAATATAGATATAATAAACTATTCACTACTTAACAATAGCTAGTTAATCAAATTATATATATATATATATATATATATATATATATATATATATATATATATATAAATAATTAAATGGTAGAAAAGAATATATAATTTAAATATATCAATATGTATCAAATAAAGTTTACTATTAATATATACAATTACGCGGAAGATTATTTTTATTTTTAAATATAATAAATTAGATTAGATTGTGTAATATTCTTATTTTTGATGTATTAGGAACTTTATTGCATAAAAATTATATATAAAAATTTATACATTCATCATATATTTCAAAATATACTTCTAAAAAAAATTAATATAAATATCTTCGTAAAATTATAATAAAATAAAGTTTATTCATCAATTTACTGGAACTCACACTACCTGTCAAATCTTCTGCTCATCATAAATTTAAAAACAAAACAAACACCACACAAAAATAAAAATAAGGGTAGCTTGAGACTTTTAAAAGATATATTATCATAAACTAAATTTCTATCTCAACTAAACAACAATTCAATCTGTCATAATTCATCTCAACAATTCAATTTGTCATAATTCATCTCACATAGAAAGACATTGGACTCTCTCTTTCCCAAAGACTTTCATTAAGTTAGACTAAGAGATTTGCACCTACCATATACCATTCATCTCTTCCTTTCATATTTCAAACCTGCTGTCCTGATAAGTTCCTATTTCAAACCTCAGGTACAATTCCATATGCACAGGGTAATATTCCGATTAGCTCATATTTCAAATCTCTAACATGCTCATATGAACCTCTTTCGACTCTTCACTAACTGATATTCTAATATATCAGTATAGTCAGGATACCTACTTAGATAGATCAAATCTCCAAACAACGCACATCTTAATAATCTCAACACATATATCTCATTTCCTGAAGATACTATGTCTCCATCACACACCACATCATTCACAAACCTTAATACTATGTCATACCATACATAAAATATTAATTTAATTTAATTTAAATTCATGTTTAATAAAATAAATAATTATAATATCTATTAAAAATAGTCAAACTAGTTTTTCTTACCTATATAGAGTATAACTACTCAAAGAAATTCTAAAAACCTAAAATCACATGGAAAATCTGAGACTGACCTTTGATAAAGAAGAAAGACATGAATTTTAGAAAGAAGACAAATAAAAATGAAAAAACAACTTTTTTAAAAAAAGAGGGAGTTGGTTTTTATAAACAAAATATTTTCTTAGATATATTTGGTGATTGTTATTATTTTTTATTTATATATTAAATATTGTCGTTGATTTTTAAATGTTAAATTTACAGCCATTATGTTTCTTTTGTAATATTGTGAATTCATATGTTAGTTCAACATAATGAATGAAAATTCGTCCAACAATTTAAAAACAAAGATTATTTTTTATTTAAATATATTAATCGAATTATATAGTTTGATGATATATTTGACTCGAGTTATATAATTTGAAGTGAATAAAAATGTGAATACATTAATAAAATATTGAGATGAATTTCATTAAATTAATGGGTCTTATATTTGATTATTGAACTCATAAATCCAAGATGGTACCTCAACCAATATGTACGTTATATCATTAATGAAATGGAGATATTTTTTTTACAATAAATTTTTTTAATATATCGTACGGATAAAAATTGAGATACAATTCTTCCAATACGTTACCTATGTTCATTATTAAGTAAAAATTATTCTAATTAATGGAACTAAGATTATTATGTGTACTGAAAAGGTTTAAAATAAGTCAAATATAACTTTTTAGTTAGATACGATTTGAAATTTCTAAGGAGATATGTTTGAAAGGAGTTTTAAATGTGTTTAGTTGCTATATATTACTTTGTATTAATTAAATTAATAAAGTTTCTAAGTTAAGAATGTTTTGAAATGGATTGGGTAAGACGTTGAATTGGATGATGTATTATGTAAACATTGTATATTAATTATAATTCATAATTTAATTTTTATTTTTGCTATGATATTGTTTTCTGTAATCTTTTACTGTATGTGATTCTTATGTTATGAGTGATGATAGATGAATGGAGGGATGGAGCCTCTGGAAATCCCCAGTGTCCAAGTCATAATTATTGCACGGATTACTCAATTTCTTTTGAGAAATAACAAGTCATGCTGATGTTAGTGATCTAATAATTAGGTACATGTAGTAACAAAAACCTTTTTATTATTTTACATGTTTATGTGTTTTTTTGACACGTGAGACCATGTTCATGATCCAAATCCTTAACTTTCTGGTCCCCGAAGGAGGGGAGCACAAAGGTATTTTTGTAGCTGTATGAGATTTTTGAAGGATATTTATTTTTATTAAACTATTATTTTAAAAGTCCAAGCCAATATTCATTGTTTTTTACTTATGTTTAATATTTATTTTCTAGCCAAGTAACAAGAACACGAACTACTTCTGTATACCAGTTCAATATAACGAATCCCTGTGGAGTTACCTTGTTGTATGGATCTACAATTTTAAGGACAAGTTAAAACCTAACCGAAGCTCTAGTTCATTCTTGAACTTACTTTTCGAAATAGTAACACCTGCCATAAATACTTGCTGCATCTTAATTTCTCCACCTCCCTCTTCACTCTGGCATGGCCCGTCTTTTTCATGCTCCATTTTTGTTTTCAGTTATTATTATTATTATTATTATCACATCACATTCTTTTCTTCTTCATATCTTGATATAATTTTTTTCTTCCAAATAATTAGCAAACAAATGCTAAAAACACAATTTTTTATCTTCCTAACCTTATTTAACCATTTTTAGAAGCCAATTCACATGAATCATAGTCATGTCTTTTGTAGCGAGAAGAAGACAAGGATGATTTTGTATGCACATATTACCTAGAAAACATAATATATACGTTCACATCTTTATTAATTTTGTAGTTTGGTTACATTTTATTTATTTATTTATTTGTTTATATATTTCTATGTCTATCTTTTATTCCACGTTCTGTGTTGGTAGGGAAGTACCCAAGTTGGGTTCTAGTCCACAAGGGTGACACTGCACCCACAGAAGGGGAAAACAAAAATGCCACGTCGCGCAAGGAGAGCCGCTGATGAAGGCTGGTAATCCAACGCTTGTCATTATTTCTCCACCAACCCCCTTCACTTCCCCTTGTGCATCGTTACCACCCTTTATACCCACCTACCAGACACCAACGCTCCAGATTCGCTATGGCCCTAACACTCTCCGTTATATATAACCCCTTCACCAACAAGAATAATCATTCACCACATTACGCACTCCTTATCCTCTCTCCGTCTCCTCATTCCTTTATTTAAAACCGCTTCCCCACTCACCTACCCAAACGCGCCACTAACTCACATGGACGCAACGCCCAACGGAAAAGACGCTTTCTGCGTCACCGCCGCCAATGCCGCCGGGGATCCGCTCAACTGGGCCGCCGCGGCGGAGGCGCTCTCGGGGAGTCACCTCGACGAGGTCAAGCGCATGGTCGCCGAGTACCGCAGGCCCGCGGTGCGCCTCGGTGGCCAGACGCTCACCATCGCTCAGGTGGCGGCGATTGCGGCGCACGACCAGGGTGTCAAGGTTGAGCTGGCGGAAGCCGCCAGGGCCGGCGTCAAGGCCAGCAGCGACTGGGTCATGGAGAGCATGAACAAGGGGACTGACAGTTACGGTGTCACCACCGGGTTCGGTGCCACCTCCCACCGCCGTACCAAACAAGGTGGCGCCCTGCAGAAGGAGCTTATCAGGTCATTATCATCTACAAAATCTCTCTATCTCTCTCTCTGTATGCATTACATTACATTACGCATGCTCATCTGCAACTGCTGTTGCACCTCGTGAATCAACGCAAGAAAATAGCATTTTTTTCTACCACATCTTTCAACATCACATGTATGAACACAACAATTTGTGTATTACATGTTAAATGTTCCTTTTTTTTCTTGTCTTGCGATTTTACGAATGATGTTAAAACTTATTTCACCAGTAACATCTGTTTCTTGTATGGTTCTATCGAACTTGTACCTGTTGTTCCTGCATCATCATTCAGTCTCATAAAATGGAAAAAAAACCATTTTATTTTGTATAAATTCATTACACGACAAAATCTTTTTAACACCAGTTATACTAAAAATAATTATAGATGGACCATCCAATTATTATATGTACGTAACTTTTTTATTATTCTTCTTTTATCTCCTTTATATATTATTATATCTTTTTTTTTTTATCTTCTGTTTCTGTTCTCCCTACATCATTTTCTATTGCCCATGCGTCTTTTATTTTATTTTATTTCTGCTTTCATTTCTCTCAAGTAAATTAGGGTTGCTCGGCTACCTAAAATTTTCACCACCTAATTAACGAATTTAAATGAACGTAACTGTCTGATATTATTCATTGTTTCTCATAGTTGAGAAAAGATGTGGATAAGTTGGCTCACCTAACACATGAAATTTGGTAATATTTTCTTTTACTAGAGAGAGTTGCTTTCTTATGCTAAAAGAAATTAGTTTGATATGCTTTTAATTCTAGTTATATATATATATATATATATATATATATATATATATATATATATATATTTTTTTTTTTTTTTTTTTTTCCTAATATTGGAACAGTTTTTAAAAGTGTTTGATGAGATTTGGTATTCAGTCCGCTCAACAATTTTCTTTTAGTTATGTGTATCTATAATAATAATAATAATTATTATGAACTATTTTTAAATATATTTGGTGAACAAATAATAAACGTGGTTTTAATAATTTGTTGGGTGGTAAATAAAAAGAACACGAGCTGGCCCTCAGAGAGAGTTGTCTTGTCTGAATCAATAATACCCGGATCTGACTCAGATCCTATTGAGTCGAAACGGCCGAGTGGCGAGTTAACTCATTAAGGGACAACCCGACGCCAATTTTTTATTTGCACGTGCGCGAGGTTGGTGAGACTGCCTCGCCTTCCTACCTTTCTGAGTCCTAAAACTCCATCTTTGACTTCGTAGCTTCTCAATTTTCTAATTTATTTTTTGTGCTAATTTATTTCACCCAATCAATTCAATTTTTTATTTTTTTAATTTTTATGACATCAGCTCACTAGTCATGTCAATTATTTATCTTTATAATTTTTCCTATCTTTATCACGGTGTCTATTCCAAAAAAAGTATTTCTTTTCTTGGTTTTGGTTCTGTATGTAGATGCCCTCACCTAATTCCCCACCCAACTACATCATATCTTAAGCTAATGAGAGTGATTTATAAAAAAGTTTATAATTCTTAATCCTTTTTAAAAAATTTCTTCTTTCAGGTTTTTGAATGCTGGGATATTTGGTAATGGTACCGAGTCCAATTGTACCCTACCCCACACTGCAACTAGAGCAGCTATGCTTGTGAGAGTCAACACTCTTCTCCAAGGATACTCAGGAATTAGATTTGAAATTTTGGAGGCCATCACTAAGCTTTTGAACAACAACGTTACTCCATGTTTGCCACTTAGGGGTACAATTACAGCATCTGGTGACCTTGTACCTTTGTCTTACATTGCCGGGTTGCTAACTGGTAGGCCAAACTCCAAGGCCGTTGGTCCCTCTGGGGAGATTCTGAATGCCAAGGAAGCCTTTGAATTGGCCAACATTGGTTCTGAGTTCTTTGAGTTGCAACCTAAGGAAGGCCTTGCCCTTGTGAATGGTACTGCTGTTGGCTCTGGTTTGGCCTCTATTGTTCTCTTTGAAGCAAACATCGTTGCCGTCTTGTCTGAAGTTATTTCAGCAATTTTTGCTGAAGTGATGCAAGGAAAGCCCGAGTTCACTGATCATTTGACTCATAAGCTAAAGCACCACCCTGGCCAGATTGAGGCTGCTGCTATCATGGAACACATTTTGGATGGAAGCTCTTACATCAAAGCTGCTAAGAAGTTGCATGAGATTGATCCTTTGCAAAAACCCAAACAAGATCGCTATGCTCTTAGAACTTCACCCCAATGGCTTGGTCCTCAAATTGAAGTGATCAGGTTTTCTACCAAGTCAATTGAGAGGGAGATAAACTCAGTCAATGACAACCCTTTGATTGATGTGTCTAGGAACAAGGCCTTGCATGGTGGTAACTTCCAAGGAACTCCAATTGGAGTCTCCATGGATAACACCCGTTTGGCTCTTGCTTCCATTGGAAAACTCATGTTTGCTCAATTCTCTGAGCTTGTCAATGACTACTACAACAATGGGTTGCCTTCAAATCTCACTGCCAGCAGATACCCCAGCTTGGATTATGGTTTCAAGGGAGCTGAAATTGCCATGGCATCTTACTGCTCTGAACTCCAATACTTGGCTAACCCCGTGACCAGCCATGTCCAAAGTGCCGAGCAACACAACCAAGATGTGAACTCTTTGGGATTGATTTCATCTAGGAAAACCAATGAGGCTGTTGAGATCCTCAAGCTAATGTCTTCAACTTTCCTCGTTGCACTTTGCCAGGCCATTGACTTGAGGCATTTGGAGGAGAATTTGAAGAACACTGTGAAGAACGTTGTGAGCCAAGTTGCCAAGAGGACTCTCACCACAGGTGTCAATGGAGAACTTCACCCTTCAAGATTTTGTGAGAAAGACTTGTTGAAAGTTGTTGATAGAGAGTACACATTTGCCTACATTGACGACCCCTGCAGTGGCACATACCCCTTGATGCAAAAGCTAAGGCAAGTGCTTGTGGACTATGCATTGGCCAATGGAGACAACGAGAAGAACTTGAACACCTCAATCTTCCAAAAGATTGCATCATTTGAGGAGGAGTTGAAGACCCTCTTGCCTAAGGAAGTGGAAGGTGCAAGAGTTGCATATGAGAACGACCAATGTGGAATTCCCAACAAGATCAAGGAATGTAGGTCTTACCCCTTGTACAAGTTTGTGAGAGAGGAGTTAGGGACATCGTTGCTAACTGGTGAAAAGGTCATCTCACCGGGTGAGGAGTGTGACAAAGTGTTCACTGCTATGTGCCAAGGCAAAATCATTGATCCTCTTTTGGAATGCCTTGGAGAGTGGAATGGTGCTCCTCTTCCAATTTCTTAGTTCATCGTTTTATGTTTCTTGAAGAGTGGTTTCTTTCTTTATACGTATTTGTGTTGATAAGAATTTGGTTTGTCTATAAGCCTGTGGCAAATCAATCCACATACAACTTTCAGGCTTCCTTGATCCCAAGGAACTTGTAATTCATATTGTAATAGAATTCCATTTGTTTGCCATAGCTTTGAGTGCAAATATTAATACATGGCCTTCAATGTGAAGGATGTTTTCTCATGAATGATTCTTATCCTTGATCAATTTTGGAAAGAGGTTTTACATTTTTGTAATTATAGTTTTCCTAAACAAATGGCAAACTTCAATTTATAATCCAACATTCAATTTCTTTTAGATAGTTTGAAGAACATTGATACACACGAAAAAAAAAATATAACATAAGACCTCCAATGAATTCACAAGTTCCCATCATACTTAAGAATTTACCTTTCCATTTTTTAAATTGCATCTTAACTTCATCCATAAAATGCTGAAAGTATGTGGATTTTGGAGCCCCATTGAAAACAAACTAAAGAGAACCTCAATTAAGTCCAAGATTTTGTTTATTGTGCTTATAAACTTGAAATAGAAACGTTCTTACCAAGTAAAAACGGCTTTTTTTTTTCGAGATTTACCATTATCTTGAAGCTTTCACATGGTATTGAAGAGGAGATAGCAAATTTTTAATAGATGTCTTGAATCTCTTAAAAAAAAATAACAAACTATGTGCACAAATATGATTACTCTTCTTATATTAAGTCTTTACTAATCCTGATGATTCTTGATCTTCAATTTACTTGCAAAACTTACTTTGATGTGAAAGTTAGTTTTCGGAAAGTATGATAAAAACGTACATTTTTTTAATGATTTTCTCGCGTTATTTAAAGTTATAAAAAAATGATTTTAATTATATTTGGTGATTTTTCATGATATAACTACGCTCAAGGAGAAAATATTAATAATATAAAACACCAATAAGACTAAGTAGCGTTCAACAAATAATTCTAACAAAAGAACCTGTCATACATTACCATTAATTCTATCAAATAATTTAATAGATTTGACAACAGTAAAAATCTAATGATAAAATCTATTATTAAACCTAACATCATTAAAAGCATAAGTCCAATCAAAAGTATCAAATGCTTTTTGTATATCTACTTTACCAACAGTTTATTACTTTTAGGCAGCTAATCAATAACATTAATAGCTTCAAAACCAACAATAAGGCAACTAATCAAGAACATTAATAGCTTCAAAAGTATCAACAAGACTTTGTTTGGTCAGGGAGTAGATTTGAGAAGATAAATTTAAAGAAATTTAAGTGGATTGGGTAAGGAAAAAGAGTTGTTTGGATTAACAGATAGATGATAAAATTTGATGAGATTTGAGGAGATTGATTATGAAAGTTTGAGAATGATTTGATAGATATCATAGATTTGTTTTTATTTTTTTAATTGATATATTTCTGAAATTACTAATTAACCATTCTGAAATAAGATGGTAAAAAATTAAAATGAATTGGATTAAATTGATTTTAATATAAAAAACATTACTAAAATTATTTAAAACATATCTTCTAAGTTATTTAAAATTAAACATAAATCTTAAATAATGTAATAAAATCACAAATTTATTATTCTATTAAAATATACAATTTAGTCTAAATCATAATTAACTAAAATCAATAAAAAAAAAATTCCTACAATCTAAACTACTTTTTTTTATTGAAATTTACAGTTATTTTTGTAAGTATAAATTATTTTTATATTTTACTTAAATTGAAAATTTTAAAATTATTAGTCTAAATAAAAATAGTTTGCAATGTTTTTTAAATTTACTTTTTTATTAATTTTCTTACTTAAAAAGTTAAATTTTTTTTTACTATATTTTTAAGAGATTAAATACATATTTTTTGAATTCTTATTTTATTTCTATAAAAATATTAATAAGTTATAATAAAAAGTATATAAAGAGTCTACTTAAATTGACTAAAACAAATGAAATGTGTACTTAAATTTAAAATAGAGAATATTAATAGATAACACTTAATTAAAAATAATTATTTCAAATTAAATATTCTTACTAACATATATATGATTAACATTAAATGTTATATATCTTTATAAGGGTATTTCCTAACTTCTACCTTATTTATGAAGACTATTTCGTAATTTCAAGTTTCATCTCTTTAAATCCCTTTACAAGATATGTCATCCTGCAAATCCTTCCTCGTCCATCTTCTCAAATTAAGTCAACCTTCATCCCTCCAAATCTATCTTCTTGAGTAATAAATCTTCTCAAATCATTTTTAATATTTCTTCCAATCATTTTAATTATTTGAAATAATTTTATAAACAGTATTACCAAATATACTGCATGAATTTTAATAATGATTTTAAATCTAATTAACTATTACAATTGGTCTAAAATCAATAACTTTATCAACATTAAGAACTTAAGGAATTAACCAAAACATATTAGAATTCATAGCAAACCCCTACCCCAAAAACATCTACATCAAACAAACTATGAAATAAATATCGGCTAACTAATCCAAATTATAAATAACAACAACGTTGTAAATTGTACATTATATTATTAATTACAGATTCATTTTAATTTTAATTTATACTAATAATTACTAGTGCAAAATAAAATTAATCAATTTACCTTATTATTCTTTTATTTATTTTTTGAATATATATTTTTACTTTCCTTATATGAAATTATTGTATCATTATTAGTTCTTCAATTAATAATTAGTATCAATAATACATTTACTTACATTTTAAAACTACTCTTAATCATGCAAATATTTAATAATTTCATTTTATGATATCTTATAGAAAATATTTTAATATAATATTTTATTTTAATAATATATAATTATATATTTTTACATTAAATAACTCTTTTATGCCAATTAAATATTTATTAATTACAGATGTCATTTATTTTTTAAATATCAATTATGTATATTTAAAATAAAATTTCCAACTACATTATTTATTTTACTCCTAGTTTTTAAGTTTTATTAACAAAATTTATTTTTCCATTATTTGATAAACAATTTAGCTGCAATTAACAATGTTTAAAAGTACCGCTTCTTTTTAACTCTTTTATACTTTCAACGCATGCTTTAAATGTTTAAAATTTTCGTTCTAAATTTTAATGATGAATAGTTACGAGCTAATATAATTATTTTTCCATTATTTATCTGTTTTATTAAGTTTTTAATAATAATTTATATTAAAAATTATGTTATTTCAACCATTATTAATACTAAAAATTTATATTTAAAATTAAATTACACAACACAAATTAAAATTTATTTCTCTTAACTACTTTTTTTTATTTTACATTTTAGTATTCTCATTATTTAAAAACCTAGAAACAAAATCATATAACAATTTTATTAATTACTTACCATAATTCTTATTTTTATTTACCTTTGTAGAAAAATGAAAACCGCATCAGAATTGGGTTCGTGTAGTTGGATAAATAAAATGGGAAAATTTTATTTTTGTAATTTTTTACAAGAAAATTATTCCAGAAAAAAATTATGAGTTATGGAGCTTTGAAAATCCAAGATTTTCTGTGAAATAAAAAAAGTTAGCTTTCAAAAAAAAAAAAAAAAACTTCAGAACTAGTTTTTAACTTCCAACTTCTAACTAATTTCTTAACTATATATATTTTATTGTTGTCAAACATAACCTTATTTTTGTATTGAATTTTTCAACTACACATTTGTTTTTGTCAATTTTACCCCTCAATACTTTTCCACTGGTTTTTACAACCCGCACAATCTCATCTATTTTCTATGCACCCTGTCGCACTAATACACTGCTTTCGTTTCTTTTGGTTGTAATAACAATTTGGTTTGCGTTTTTTGCTGTGCGCGTGAGAAAGTGCCAGTGGTCCAGCATGACTTTTCAGCTCCTGCGACGAACCTTCGGAGGGCGCTTCCTCGCAAACCCTAGGGCCTTCTCCTCCGCCGTTTCCTCCCCGATCCGCGCCACTCTCTTCCCCGGCGACGGCATCGGCCCCGAGATCGCTGATTCCGTCAAGCAGGTCTCTCACAAATTCTTTCGCCTTTTTAGATACGCGGAATCGCTTTCAATTCAGATGCCTTCGGTTTTCTATTGTGTCTGTGTTTCTGATTTGTACTCGCTCGCTCTGTTTTGACGTGAAATTATGTATGCCATAGCCAATCGCGCACCTACAAAATTATAATCTAGAATTTCCTGAGCGAACTTTAATTATCTAAATAATTGTTCTAGGGAATTTCTTTTCTCTTTAAACAAATTCTGATGTTTATTTTTGTAAACACAAAGGAAACCTTTCGTTTAAATGTTTTTGAAATGTTTTGTCACTGTTGACGTGCAAGGGGGTAGAATTTTGAAGTTGAAACTAACTTTTTCATTTTGAAAAATAAATCCGAATTCAGGCCTGTGGTTCATTGCATTATTCCTGCGATATATGTTGTCATGCTTTTAGCATGCAATACGTACGCTGTCTTGAGCTACAGCTTCAGTTGCCTTCTTTCGTGTGTGGTGTCTCAATGTTTAGATTGTGGAAAGGGGCAACTAACTGGATGAAGTTACGGGATGTTGCTGTGGCTAATGTTTTTGGTGTCAGTAACGCTACTGCTTGTGTAATGTGTGCGAGGGATGATAGAAATAATATGACTAACTTCTTCATGAAGCTAATTGGTCTTTTACTGATGCGCTTAAGTTTCATCTTTCTGCTGAGTTTTTGTTTTATATAATTTTCAGTAATTTGAGCTGAACTTGAAATATCTCTTCATTTCTGTGTGGACTATGAAGCAAAGACAATGACACAGACACTGGTATAGATTGCAGGGCATGAACACACAGACGCACAGCACACTTAGTTTAAGCTTAAGAAACAAGATTCTTAGTTCTTAATGTTGTGGTTTTTAAGATTTACAATTCCTTGGTGTAGGTTGTATGTGCCAAGGCTTGCTATTTTGCAAGCCATTCTTGGAAGATATCGGGCATGATATGTGTGAAGAAATACTTTCTATACCTTGATTTCCTAGTATTAAGGTTATATTGGTTGTTTTACTTTTCGAACTTTGTCATGACTCTGCAATCGGTCCCTCCTGCTTGCTATTGAAAGTGATTCCTGATGAACATTCTCTATACTTTTTTCCCTTTTCATCGTGCTTGCTATCTTTGCTTCTTGCTGTGTAGATCTGTATATTTTTGGAAATTGACTTTCTTGGTTGAATTTATCTAATACACTGTCAATTGTTGCTATTGTAATACTAGATATTTGAAGCAGCTGAAGTCCCAATAGAATGGGAAGAGCACCATGTGGGAACTGAAATTGATCCTAGAACGCAAAGCTTTCTCACATGGGAAAGTTTGGAATCTGTTAGGAGAAATGGGGTTGGCTTGAAAGGGCCAATGGCCACCCCTATTGGAAAAGGACATCGCTCATTAAACCTTACCCTCAGAAAAGAGCTCAATTTGTATGCCAATGTTCGGCCTTGTTACAGTCTTCCAGGCTACAAAACTCGATATGATAATGTCAATCTAATTACAATCCGTGAAAATACTGAAGGCGAGTACAGTGGACTTGAACATCAGGTAAATTTCACAACCATTGGTGTTAAGTACTATCATCTGAATTCTGATCAATATAAATTTGTTTAGTAATTTTTGGTTTCAGGTTGTGAGAGGTGTAGTGGAAAGTCTCAAAATCATTACACGCCAAGCAAGTTTAAGGGTAGCTGAGTATGCTTTTCACTATGCCAAGTCTCATGGAAGAGAGAGGGTTTCTGCCATACACAAAGCCAATATTATGCAAAAGACTGATGGTCTTTTCCTCAAGGTCCACCACTGTACATGCCTGTATAAAATATTTGGTCTCAAATTCTATTCACGAATTCTATTATTAACTGCTTTTCATTTAAATTATTTCAGTGTTGCCGTGAGGTTGCAGAGAAATATCCTGAGATAACTTATGAGGAAGTTGTCATTGACAATTGCTGCATGATGGTAATATAACGAGCTAGATGTATTCTGAAACTGCATTTGGAAATATTGTCAGGAAATTATTGAACTTGTTTTTCTGACCATCCACAGCTTGTGAAGAATCCTGCACTTTTTGATGTACTAGTGATGCCTAACCTTTATGGTGATATTATCAGTGACCTGTGTGCTGGCTTGGTTGGGGGATTAGGCTTAACACCAAGGTACTTTTAGTATTTTATCCAAAGAAATGTGAAATTCACAATTATATCATCTGACAATGTTTAATATCTTTTTGCAGCTGCAACATTGGTGAGGGAGGTATTGCACTTGCAGAGGCAGTACATGGTTCAGCACCTGATATAGCTGGAAAGGTGAGCCGTGAACGAATTCATTCTAATCTTATATTATCTTTCCTAAACCTTTTTGTGCCCTATTGTCATGGAATGTAAAATTATTTTGAGTTTGTTTGATACTTGTGATGAATAGTTTCGTTGCAAGGCATTGGATAAACTAATAGGGAAAGCTTTTACACCATCCTAATTCAGGTTGGAAATTGGCTTAAGCTGACACAAACTACTTGTCAAAACCGTTCTGCTCATTATGTATTTTAGAAAGTTTTTTATTTATCCTTGCTATAAATTTATTCCTTTTGCAGGTGTGCCTTGCCATTAATACTAGTATTATGTATTTAAAAACAACCCCATAATTACAAGCATTGTTATCAATATCAGATAACGAAATATATCTGAAACTTTAGAAATCCTTTATAAAGTTATAACAAAAATTATAATGGGTTATGGCAGAAACCTTGTCAAAACAAATACGGAATATATACATATATATATATATATAGATAATTTTTTAAAAAGTATAAAAATATAATTATAGTTGTGAGCGGCAGCATAGCGGTGAACATAAGTGGCAAAAAGTGGCCATGGACAGCAGCAGAGAGCAGCGGCGAATGGTGGCGGGCAGCGGCAGCAAGCTGCAGTGAGCAGCGGCGAGTGGCAATGAGTGGGGCGATTGGTAGTGAGCAGTGAGGCAACGACTATTATTAGGTTAAATGAATGTTGCACCCTAATTTGAATTGGTCTGGATAGGCCAAATTACTTAAAACCCTTAATACCCCAAGAGGAGCTGCTGCACACATTAGGGTTTTCAGTTGCCACCACACCTCCTTCCTTACGCCGTCGCTCGTCCTTCTTTATGCCACCGCGTAGCTTCGAGTTCTGTTGCGTCGCCGTACAACTTCGTTCTCTAATAGTCGTGTCACCGCCGCCGCCGCACCCATTAGGGTTTCTCTCGGCCTTTTTCGCCATTTCTGTTCAGCATTAGCATCTTATGATGCAAAAGGTGGCCGCCATGAGAAACCCACATTGCCACTGCCATGTGCTGGTGGCAAGTTGTAGATCCGCCACTGATTTCTGTCATGATGCCGTTATACCCGATTTTGGATAACACTAGGATTTGTTTCCTTAGAATTAGCTCTCTATATTTCCTAAAATATCCAACATTCTCATGTATTTATAGGTCCAATGGCCTCATTGTTGGAATATAGAAGAAATATATTATTTTTTCTAAATCTAAGATGGTATTAGAGTTCCTGATATTTGGGAGTCCAAGTGTGTCTATCAACTCTAAAACGTAGCCTCGCTTGAGCAAAACTTTCTTCGCATGAGCAAAAAATTCACAAGGGCAGGGTTGAGTTGCAGTTCTATTTTTCACTTGAGCGAAAATATCAGATAATTTAAGTTTCAAAGTTTTACCCAAAACCATATTAACAAATACAACTCTCAAACACATTCAAATCGATCAATACAATCCATAATTTGTTCAAACATCATCTTCACTCATTTCATTCAATTTTAATCATTCCAACTCAATATATATTTCATTCACATTGAACTCATAAACTAATGTGTGGGAAAACTATACAAACTTACTATACTCGTCAAAATTATATCCAAAACTCAGTTTAATAAACTATATACCTTAACATGTGTAATCCAACCACTAAATCAACTTCTCATCGAGAGTGTTGAAATCAAAACATTCTAAAACAATCATCTATTAACCAAAATCAAACAACATCCAGTTTCAAATATTCAAACAAAACACCATCCTTGCATGGAAACCAAAATCTTGTGGCCAAGTCACCTTCACCTCCAGGTCATCTATCCTAAGGTTCCATCAAAAATATACTTATATGCAATTCCTTTCTCCAATGTAACTTTCAACTCAACAAAGAGAATTTTAAAATTTTAGAGACCTAAAGCAAAGTATCCAAATATAACAAAATTTTAGTATAAATTTAAGCAAGTAAAGAGAATCATTTTTCTCAACTGCCTTTATTAAGATTGATGACAAATCGAAAGAAAAAGAAAAAAATAAAGAATTTGTAGGGTAAATAGAAACTTATTCTATTTGAAAGTCTGATCGGGTTAAAATGAGCCCTAGCTTTTCAGCTACTATGAGGTGTGATTAGAGGGTGGGGGTTTTACAGTCCCCTTGGACTTTTTAAAATTCATAAGTCTTTAGCAAAATGCTTTCATACTCTTTTAGAAGATTAGTCTTGCTTGATAAATAATCTAGGTGAAGGTTAGCCAAAAATAGGTGGGGGCACTGGGCTATTATGTAAGCTCCTTAGAAGCTGTCTGGCTTGTTCTTATATCTTAAATCTAATCAGAGTTGTTAATGGATTAATATCTGTAATCTTTTACACAATTATTGTTTCTACTCTCAATTAGTAATTTTTCTTTTGCATTTATGGTCTAACATCTATGAATAGCATTAGTTATTCATAATAGCTTTATGGGGATGCTGAAACATAACTAGTAAGATTACTGCTTTTAGCAAAAATATTGAGGATGTAAAAGTGTTCCTAAAATATGAAACTGGTTAGAAATTGAAGATGAAACAAAACCTTAGAGGTATTAGTTATCACTTTTTAGACTTGTGGTATTGGACATGCTTGTGTGACTGGCAAATCAACTTTGGTGGTATATTTTGCTGAATGATGTTCAAGGATTTTCTCGTTAGTAGGTTGCCAAGATATGCAGCATTATTTTCTCTGGTGACATTTTGGGCTCAATTAATTAAACACTGATCTTGATACTTGTTACTGTATCAAAATTAGTCCTTTAAAAGGAAGCAAGCTACAAATTTGAGTTTCCCCTTAAGAAAATTCTGTCTACAATATAAATGTTCTCTCTTCCTTTTGAAAATGATCTCTTATATTAAAGCCATGTTTGTATAGGGTTTGACACAACCATCAGGCCGTTTCCGTGTCTTAGAAAAATAAATTTCCTAAGCATTTGTAGAAAAATAAATTAGAAAAAAAGTGAAATAAGTTTCTTAATAAGGTAAAAATAGTTAATGTACAAGTTAAAAAATGATTTTGGAGAAGCTAAATAAGAGAAACTTATTTATTTTTTTCTTATTTTGTTTTCCTCGTAATGCTTATAAAAAAGTTTTGACTAAACAAATCTTTAGTGGTTGCTAGTTCTTCTAGAAACAACATTCTATCTCTCGAGGAGTAAGGTTGCATTTATCTAACCCTCCACAATGGGTTGCAACCTAGGTCACCTCTTTTTTATGAGATATACTTTGTTGCTTACCTATTTTCCTGTGTATATGTAGAATTTGGCAAATCCAACTGCTTTACTGCTGAGTGGTGTTTCAATGTTGCGCCATTTGAACCTCAATGACAAGGCCGATCAGATTCAAAACGCCATCCTCCAAACAATTGCAGAAGGAAAGCACCGAACTGCTGATCTTGGTGGCAGTTCAAAGACAACTGAATTTACAAAAGCAATCATTGATCATCTTTAAATTTTGGTTTGGAGTCAGCAAGAAATTCTTGCTTATGATTTTGGTTTTCAGTGAACTTTCTTTTTATTTTTCCCTATTTATCCGAAAGAACGGGATTACCTGAGCTCAAAGGAAAACTCAACTAAGTGTATGACATTTTACAACCAAAGACAAGGAATGGGCAAGCATTCAAATATTGGCTGCCCAATGCAGTCCTGTGACATTGAGAGGGACCCCTTCACAGTGCACATCGATTGATAACCCTTGGTAGTCCTTTTTAGTATTCTTTGTCAATAATATAGCACTAAATAAAAATCACCAGATGATGTTTCATTTGTTCATCCCCGCGATCTTTGTGCAGGATATTGTTTGCTTTAATTTATTTTTCTTAATTTTTATTCAAAATTGTGACTTGTTTGTGCCCTTTTCTCTTAAAAGAGACGCAGCTATTGGGAAATTCCCTTTAGATTTTGTGATGCTTTGGTTTTTTATCCAAAGTCTACAAATACTATTCGGATTTGAAATGCTTTGGTTCATGAATATGCCAAAGCTAACAATTTCTGCTCCTGCAACCTAATTTTTTCCAAATAGGATTATTATACATGATAAATTACATATAGTTGATAATATTTGAATTTGACGACCAAATTGTTATCTAACATTTATAAATAACTCGTGATTTTTATCATCTCGAGCTTCAATTATGATTATAAAAGTGTCAAAATGACGTGTAAATAACTTATTTATTTGTGTTTTAAGTGTCAAAATTGAACAAATTTACTATGCTTTTAGTTTTTATTTGAATTTTATAATTTGTTTTTTTTTTATTCTTACTAAAATTTTTAGTTACGGCTTGCAATCTTTTAAATTCATTAATTTTGGCAAAGGTTAAAATATTTTTATCTTTTAAAAACTGAATTTATCTAGCAAATGTATTCGAGTCTCTAGCAAATGTTATTTGTATGGATTATTTTTAAAAGTTTTGTTCTTTTTGAAGACAAATAGTTAATGGTTCTTTGTCTGATGGTAGACATCAAAAATAGATTTCAACAGAGAATGAAAATAAAATAAAACTTTTAGAAAGATTAAGTCAGTTTTGGTACAATTTTGTTGATTATTAAAGTTATAAAACAGTATAGTTTAGGTGAAAGTTAGATTACTTTACGATGTGTTTTCTAAAAATTATATTATTTTAATAATCAATTTTATATTTAATTAATTATAACCAATCAATTATATATATAATCGATTGTAATTCGAATAATTTTTTATGATCAAGTTAAAAGTGGATTAGTGTTAATTAATTTGGACTAAAAAAAGAGTGATTATATTAAAAAAATAAAAAAAAATCAATTTTGATCCAGTAAAAGGTTAATTAGAAATTTAAATTAAATTTGATCCACTTATCAAAAAAACTAATTCATCCATTAATTAATATTTTTTTATGGATAGATATTCAATCCATCATATAAATAATATTTTTAAAAGCTAAAAGTAAAATTTTAAAAAAGCTTTCAATGATAAATTTTGTAAAAGAAATTGAAAAAAAATCTGCATTTCTTGATTTTGCATGTCTCGAACCAATCTATGACATGTTTTGTGTAATTTTATTGGTAGCATTTTTGGTTGGAATTTTGGTTTCAACATACGATTAAGAATTTATTACTATTTACCATCATTCCCTTTGTATGGAGCATTAACGAGGGGCTTAATTGAAATGAATTCATCTATTTAAAAAATGTGAGGTAATATATAGACACCTCTAAGCCAAAAAAAAAAACATACATTCTTTTACCATTAATAAATTAATATTTTAGTCGCATCTTTAGTACTAAAATGAGTTGTAAAGTGATGTTATTATTTTTCATGAATATTTTTAAAATAAAGTTACACTAATGAAAATAAAAGGCAAATCACGATGTTAGGATACGCTAAACTCTGTGGTAAACAACGAATAAAAAATGAATAAAAGAATGAAAGAGTTTCACTTGAAAAACCTCTAAATATTTATTGTTGTTATTATTATCTAAAACATATGCATTGTTACTTATAAATACATTTGTGTGTTTCTAATTTTTTTTTAAATCTAGAAATATAATTTTAATTATTATTAAATATTATTTTCTCTATTAGAATTAAATATTATTATAATTATTATAATTAAAAAGATATAAAAATAAAATATTTTAAATTATTTTCTCTATTTATTTGATTATGTAAGATATATAAAAAATAAAAGTTAAATAAAATTGTTGCAAGAAAATTATATGTTTTATAAATGAAAAAAATAGTTATCGTAACACTCTCACAAAACCGTCTACCTTACTAGAGAAAATAATATTTAATTCTAATAGAGAAAATAATACACATATACTATTTTCTCTATTATAATAATGCATTCATAGTTTGACAATACACCTTATCCCTCCAATAGTACACATATCAATATGACAAGTTAAAAACAAAGATGTAAACTATGACAAGTTACAACTTAGTCTATTAAATTTTTTCCTAACAACAATTTTGATCATTTTAAACATTTAAATTTATTTATTCAAAATAATACCGAAGTTAAATTTGTAAACAATAATCCATATTTTAATAAAAATTAATTTATTAATATTCAATTACACATAAAGGGCAAATGAAAAATATACTATAACTAAGGGACATAACAAATCACATTAAAAACTTTACATGTTTTTAACTCGATGTCAATATAATTCTAAAAAATGTTAATGCACTTCTAAAACACATAATATATAATCATCCAAAAATGTCAATATACTATTATAATATATCATTATTATATACACGGACAATACACATAATAGTTTATTAAGGAAAAAAATTACTAAAATATAAAAACTAATTAAAAATTTGTAAACACAGTTATGGTACAACTACTCTCTACCTCAAAAATGGTATTCAAAATTATTATTTTTTTCTATCAAGTTTTAATTATCTTTTCAAATACAATACGAAAAATTAAATTTTATTTTTACAGTTATTTCTTATACTATATACATCATCAATTACAATACAATATTAATAGAATTAAATAATAATAATAATAATATATAAAATAAGTTATAAAATATTTTATTAATAATATAATAAATATAACCCAAATCATTTTTTAATTTAATAAATTAATATAAAAATACACAACATAACAAACCTAGGATTTTAAACTACTTAGTTGTAGAATAAGAGAATTTAAACATGTTTTTAACAAACTTAAACCTGATCACACAAAACTTTGATAGTCAAACTAAAACACGTTTACATAAAATTTTGATCATCAAATTATCATGAGATTAAAACATCACCTTTCACTTTTGTCAAAATTTGGAGAGATTAAGAAATTTTGTTTGTTAAACACTTTTGTCACGTAAAACTTTATCATTATTATGATTGCATTAAATTCCCAAGATTAACACGGATTAAATTTATTAAATTTTGATATCAGATATAGTTAAATATTACCAACTAATATATCGCGCGGCCATTGCAAAATAAAATTACATTAAAATAACGTAAAATAATTTTTTTACAAAAAGAAAAAAAAAAGTCTATTCATAATAGAAGTATAAAGAAAAGAAACAATAAAAATCTAAAGAAAAGAAAATGTAACCCTAACACACTGCCTCCACCGCAAGCCTCTTGCTAATACTTCCACAAGTAGTTGGACCAAATGTCTTCTCCGAAACATGAATTGCACATGTTTTCTTCCCAACACATGCCTACACAATCAAATATTCAAATAAGTTAATAACTCAACATTGTTATCATCCTAATAATAATCTTAATCAAAATAATGCAAAGTACCTTTTGCACTAGTGACAATGCATCCTTCTTGCTTTCACAACTACCCTTGATGAATGCTCCACACACTCCATTAGGATCACCAAAACTTGCAAATTTAATTGCAGAAATTGGACGGTCTTGGCAAGACAACTCCAAGGTCTTGTTCTCATGGGCATTTCCACAAACACTACCAACAACAACGGTTTGGAACTTCACCAACGAAGGATTACCACCCAACTCCGCAAACAAAACCAAAGTATTTTCACCATCATGTAGATAGGAGCGAGGGACATGGTACCATCTCTGTGTGGGACTCCCACAATTGGTAACACATTTTGAGTCGGTATACTCTCCACGATAATCACATGGCTCATCACTACAACCCTCTTCCTCAGCCATGTAACTGGGCCAGATACGTCCAATGTTTTCACCATTCACCCATGCATAGCCTTTGCCCATTCCTTGCAGATCCACCACAACAGGGTTTGACCCCATAGGAGCTTCGAATGTAGTCTTCCAATTATACACACATTATTTACTTTTTAAGTTTTAATAAATTAAATCCCAATCCAATTGCAATTATTCAAAACATTATTAAAAAAATAAGATTAATTACCTTGTACCAAGTGAGCATTCTGTTTATCGGTAAGTCCCGAGATTCCCATCTGACAAGTGAGTCTTCACTAAAGAATTTGTGGTTCCAACCATCCAATCCAACTTTGTATGACCATTTGTGTGATGATAAATCCTTAGTGATGGTTTCATCACCTTTCTTGCTCACCACCTCAATTGGCCCAACAAGTCCGGAATGCCATGTATCAAAGTGTGGTCCATAGTTCTATTTTTTCACAATATAAACATATTAATAACAAATCAAATATTATCATTATGCCAAATTAAACCAAGGTCCATAATAAAAACCTGAAGTCCGACGGTGACACTAAGCAAGCTTATGGTATTTGTTCCACGCTTCAACTTAATCTTTGACTCAAATTTATCATTAAGAATTCCATATGTGGCCCAATGGGAGCCTATTCAATGAAAAGTGGTGGGAACTTGTTATGAAATTCTTACACAAATAATAAAATCTTAATTAACACATGTATCTAAAATAATACCAATATGTTCTCCATTGACAAATGCGTGAATCACGTGGCCGCTACCGTTGATCCTAAGACTCATATTTTCACTCCAGACTGGATCATCATGCTTGAGATGAAGTCTGACACGAAAAAAAAGAAGGTATGATCAACAATACTACAGAAGAACAAAGGAACTTAAAAACAAAGAAAAAGGTCAAGTGGGGATGATTACTTTGTCATGTACCAAAGGTAGTCACTGGTATCAGCAGCCATATCTTTTTGATCAATAAGTTGATGCACAGAGATATTACTTTTAGCATGAAGAGCATTATCAATATTCTCTGACCTCCACGTCCAGTTCAAAGTTATTGCCTCTTTTTCTGCCTGCTTATCTTCTTTGACCATCACAGAGGTTTGGACATTCACCTGATTAAGCAAATACAAACTTAGCAATCAATAACATCCTTGTTGATCACAAGGAACAAAACTGGCATCAGAGTTTTCTCTAACCTTAGCAGTGTTATACTCTTCGTGCTGACAATCAGGAAGAAGACTAACAGACCATGCTGGAACTGTATACTTCTTTCCTCTAAAGGTTAGGGTGGCATCAGTGGTGGTGTTGGTGTTGCTCAAGAAGCAGCTTGATGATCCCTTTGTGGCATAAATGGTGGCCTTAAATTTGAAAGCACATTGTTACCAAAACTTTTATTCTTAAAAAGAAAAACATAAGTTGCCGAATTTGTTGAAGTATTATTTTCACCATTCATTTACCTTAACAGAGTTGCCAAAATCAGTCTCGGAGACATTCCCATTTGTGAGAGTTTCCTCCATCGACTTCAAAACACTGTGAAGTTCTTTAAGATGACCCCATTTTGGTTGAGCAATGTTTCCTGCAAATATAAATAAAAAATGATTAAGGGTCAAAGTGTTAATCCATGAAAAGTTAATATTCAATGTATAATATTTGAATAGATTCAACTACCGTATTCATCGAGAGGAGCATCGTAATCGTATGTAGTAGTGATATATGGACCCCCGGCTGTTCTACCGAAATTAGTCCCACCATGATACTAAACAAAAGCAAAACATGAATATACACTTTAGTATAACTTAACTAAGATCAGTGATGCCATGCATGAATAATGTTTTCAACTGTGAATTGTTGTTATTGCTTACCATGTAATAATTTTGGAATGTGCCTCCGGTTTGGAAAAATCTAGCCACAGAGTAGGCAACATCTTCGGCAGTTCTGTGTGGATCTCTACCACCCCAATTCTTGAACCTTAAATTCACCCAAAAATAAAAATATAGATATAAGCTCTAATAAAGAAAATGTGAAATAAAACTAAAAATTTGGATAAGGATTGAAGAATATTTAGATGTACCAGCCAACCCAATTTTCGGTCCACATTTTAGGACTGTTAAGATTATTGGGTTCAAAGTTGTCGCAGTACCAACCATTGCAAGTATTGATCTACACATGAAAATTGAAAAATATTAGCTTCACTTCACGTATTAATTAAGTATTTTTTTTACTCTATAACATAAAATAAAATGTAGAAACAAATACCATTGGTTGAGGAGCATCTGACTCCTGGCACATGATCCATGGAACTCCAACATTCATGGACTCAGCCATGTTTGCACACCAATTTATGTAAGCTTTTCCCGCTTCTCCATAATGTGAAATTACGTTACCGTATTCATTTTCAATCTAAAATATCGTCACAGAGTTGTCATTAAACACTTTAATGGAACCATTCTCAGAAAATCCAAAAGAAAAGAGATGAAGTACGTGAGTGAGAATTATGGGACCTGAGTGAGAATTATGGGACCACCTTGAGAAGCAAAAAGTTTATCCTTTTTTACCATATCCACGATCAAAGTAGTGAAATTTTGTATTTCATTCTTAATTTCAAAATAAAAGAAAAAGAAGTCAACACTAATATATTTTGGAATAGATATTATATAAGAAAAAAACTAAAAATTAAACATTACCATAAACACATTATTGACAGTCCTAATCTCGACACCAGGTAGATTGTGAACCCACACAGGAATCCCTCTGAAAGATGAAAACTTTATAAACTTACACGTCACAAAAATATCATAGTAGAGATTAAAACAGAAGGGTTATCAAATAATGTACCCATAGTTCCATTCGGCACAAACATATGGACCAATGCGAAGAACAGCATAAAGGCCAGAGTCTTGAATGGTCTTGAGAAACCTAATGAGATCGTTATTGCCAGCAAAATCATAGACACGACGAGAAGGTTCATGTGCATTCCAGAAAACGTATGTTTCTATCGCATCTAAACCTCCTTCTTTGGCTTTGTTGATTAAGTCAGGCCACATCTATATATGAGAAAAGAGAAAATGTAAAGAACATATGAAATTAAGAAAAAGCAAAATAAGAACAGTGGTTACCCCTGGCGTGCTTCTAGGATAATGGATTGATCCAGATATAAGCAGTCTCCGTTTGCCATCAATTTTGATGGCCCTTCCATCCTTAGTAACTTCAACGGCATTGGTGGCCAGCAAGAGAAGAAGTAAGCAGAATGAGAAAGAGAAGAACTTTGCAGTAGCCATAGTGACTTGGGAAGAAACGAAACTGTTTGAGAGTAATTGTAACGAGCTTCTGTTCTGTCTCTATAGAGAGATCATGGACTTGGTAGTTGTATTCTGTTTATCATATCCATCTCATTTTTCAACAGAATGTTTTTGTGCAGTTAACTGATCTCTTTTAATTAAGTTTTGAAATTTTTATATATGAAAAAGAAATATATCATATTTTTTAAAATAATAACGAATAGATATGTCAGAATATAAGGTAAATTACGTTAGTTTCTGTTTTTTGTTTCTTCGCTATTTGTATCGTTTTTTTTTTTTTTTTTTTTTTTTTTTTTTTTTTTTT
>Ga0209700_101996_pt1 | contig 42249 bp, 14 predicted proteins | sample SiratroredBW_FD_187528 | JGI IMG/M metagenome (GOLD analysis project Ga0209700, IMG submission 187528) | Root nodule microbial communities of legume samples collected from California, USA - Siratro red BW (SPAdes) (version 2) | ecosystem: Host-associated > Plants > Roots > Nodule | place: USA... | reverse complement strand
ATTTTAACTGAAAAAAAAAAAAAAAACTCTAAATAACACTTCTTCCATATGAAATACCAAAACACTACTTATCTAAATATATATTTCTTAAAATTTTTGGGCATTCATAATGTAATAAAATTACCTTTCTATCTTTGTCTTTATATATTCTTATGATTGTTGTAAGAATAATAAGAGAGTGACTTTTTACTTAAGGACTTGTAAATTTAATTATGATTTTATAATTTTAATAAATTATATGATAAAAAGAGTGTTATTAATAGTGACCATAGATAAAATTGGAGGAGATGGAAAATATATGTATATATATAGTCTGAAAAAGAAACTTCATTTACAGTCCTATTGATGCTGTTGAAAAGGAAGAAGCAAAACCCTAAACCCTTGAGAAAGAAGTTGTCTGTGTGTGTCGGTTATTTGGGTAGAGGATGAGAGGGCTGAACAGAGGAATGCTTCTTAGCAGAGCCCTAAGAAGCAATTTCACCGCCGTGTCCGGTGCTAGCGCCACCCTTCACCGAGTGGCTCCTTATGGCACGATCACCCATAGAAGCAGCAATCCTTCTGTTACTGTGTTTAGATACGTTTCTTCTTCTGCATCTGCCTCTGCTTCTGCCTCTGCCTCTGCCACCTGTCTGGCCCAAGACGCCCCGACCAAGGCCTTCAAACCTAAAGAACTTATCCTCTTTCAGTACCAGGCCTGTCCATTCTGCAATAAGGTAGCAGGTAAATTTCCCTTTTAACTCTCTCTTTTTCTCCTGACTTTTTTTTATTATTATTATTAAGTGCTTGAAATTTCAGAACTTAATTCACCGTTTTTTTGCCCTGGTTTTGCAGCGTTTTTGGACTATTACGACCTTCCGTTTAAAGTGGTTGAGGTGAATCCCATGAACAAGAAGGAGATCAAATGGTCCGACTACAAGAAAGTGCCCATCCTCACTGTTGACGGTGAACAGATGGTTGATTCTTCAGGTTTTTAACTACTTGGTTGATTCTTCAGATACCTCATGTTGCAACAACAGAAACTGTTCTCAAAAGTGGTTGTAACTAAACTCGCTTTCCTTTTTTTGGCAGACATAATTGATAAGTTGATCAAAACGATACATCCAGATTATTATCTAAATGCAGAAGAAGAGAAGAAGTGGCGAGAGTATGTTAGTTATCATTCTTCTCTGATTGTTTAATCTAGATTTTTTTATTCTGGACTACTTGGTTGCATTGTTACACCTCTGATGCCCCATTATTAGGAGTACTGCTTTATCGCATCGCTAGCTATTGGTTGTCTTTTATTTGTAATATTGGATGCAAGATTGAGTACTTGTAGCTATAACCAACTGCTTCCATAAATATGAACATTATGCTGTGACATGTTATATAGGTGGGTGGATAATCACTTGGTGCATGTCTTGTCACCAAATATATATCGAAGTGTTCCTGAAGCTCTTGAATCATTTGATTATATCACCACCCAAGGTAAGATTTTGACCGAAAGTCTGTCTATTGTAAACTATTATTTTATCTATTCTACAACACAAAAAGGATCATTTAACATATTAGTGAACATGATGCTTTGTTGTTTATCGTAGGTTACATCTAACAGATGAACTATAGGCTGATGATAATGTCTTTCTGGCTGATCTTGTACTGTTTTTCATATTTCATTTTCTCCCAAAAAAAATGGTAGACATATACTGAACATATTTCATTTTATCTTAATTTTTTATACTGTTTTTTCTGTCTCATTTTCTGCATGTGGAGGAAAATCATTATTGGATCCTGACAATTCCTTGTTATGTACAATGGGATGTAGTTAATTATTCTGTAGTGACCATAAAATATGTACAATGGGATGAATACTAACCTGTACCTATTTATGCATGACACTAAACAGACCTCTTGATCCATCAAACTATTTTTCCTCTTCAAATTTAAGTAGTCCTTGTTAAATTGTACCCGCATGGCTGTAAATAATTACACTTATTGAAGGCACACCAATGGACGGAGAGAGGGAAACCTTTAATTCAAATGTTAAAATTTACACTAGTTGTATGCCTTTTGTAAGGCAATGCTCATCAAACCTTGCAAGCATGATTAGTTTAATTATTCCTCCTCACTGTTTGCTACTTTCACCAATGTTGTATGCTCCTTTTTAACCTTCATTTCTTTTTATTTTGATGTCTAACGTGTAATGTTGTGTAAGCAATTTTACCTTTCCTTCTATATGCAGGAAATTTCAGTTTTTCTGAGAGGTTAGTGGCAAAGTATGGTGGGGCTGCAGCTATGTATTTTGTGTCAAAGAAATTGAAGAAGAAACACAACATCATTGATGAACGAGCAGCACTGTATGGAGCTGCTGAACAATGGGTTGATGCTTTGAACGGCCGTAAATTTCTCGGTATGTTCAACGAACTTGTTCCAAAAAAATGTTGGGTAAATATGTTACCACGAGGACTCAAAAAGTTCTTATATTCTTGATTTTTGCAGGTGGGTTAGATCCTAATTTAGCAGATCTTGCTGTGTTTGGTGTTCTTAGACCCATCCGCCATCTCCAGTCAGGTAGAGATATGGTAGAGCACACAAGGATTGGGAACTGGTTTTCCGAAATGGATCGTGCAGTAGGACAGTCTTCTAGGGTGAGGGAGCATAGCTAGAAGAACTTGAGTGAGTTTGCAATTTATGAATTGGTTAAGCAATCCCATATGAGGAAATAAAATGACTTTTTTTTTTTTTTTTTTTAGTGATAGTAAACGACGACATATGTTTTACACTTATAGTTCATCTTATGGATGTAGTGATTTGTGATCACATACTGTTCTGGTAAATCCGGGTATATTTTCAATAAATGTTTATCTCACTCTGCGACAAGCACACCAATATCTATTTTGCTTAATCTTATGATCATGCAATTATTGGTCTGTAATAATTAACCTTTTCTTATAGCACATGGAGTAAGGATCACGATGGAGTAAGTATTAGAGTGAGAGGAAAAACGCCTAATGGCGGATATTTACCAATAATTTTTTTAAAAACTAAAATAATATATTCAAAATTTATATACATTATTATTCTTGTTACTAATATAGCATGAATGAATGCATAAATTAGGATAACTATAACTCTGAAAAAAAAAATGACATAGTTTGGCCTTTTTTTCTTCAAATTCTTTAACTTTCATCAACAATTAAAGACTTTTTTACTTCAATAACATCTTTTTATTTTTTATCTTTTTCAATAATATTTTTTATTTTTCTTAATGATATTTTTTATTCTTTAATTCTTGAAATAATATTTTTTTTATTGTTGAAAATTATTGAAATAACAACTGAGTTGGAGTTGAACTGAGTTGGAATTGAGGTTAATCATAGTCAGTATTTTAATGTTCCCACCGAGTCTGAGTTAAGATTAAGGATAATTAACTTTTTATTAATGTTTAGACTAAGTTAACCAAGGATTTTTTTTGAAAGAATAGTTAATGAAAGAATATAAGATAATAATCAAGTCATTATTTTGATATGACAAAATTGTTAGATAAAAGTAAAAAGTTTTTTCAAATTTTAATAAAACAACATTTTTAATACAAATTCAATTAAAGTTATACACACTTTTTAAAAATTAATTAAGTTTGAAAGAAAAAAGACAATAAATATAATAAATAGAGAGATGACTCTGAAATAAGAGATGACGAAATATATAAATTGTGTTTTTGTAAATTATAAAATGTAAAATTGGTTTTCATATATTGTTTAGACAGAACAAACAACAAATTTATTGTAATTACACTGTGCATGTTTTTTGTATCATGGATACTATGATCAAATTTTTGTTTGTTTTAGTATCATGGTTTTGAGAGCTTAGTTGTGATGTAAGCTAAATTGGACAAGGAATGGTGTCAACTTTCCTTTTGCCTCTTTCATGTGACCATCCCAATATGCCATAACGTCCTCTTTTTTAATATTAAGCCATTTCATTTCCACCAAATAAAGATATAATTATCCTTCATTGTTTTTTTCCATGTTTAAAATGAAGCTGTCATCTTCTTCCCCACCAAAAATAACGCTAACGATCTATCCTTAGTCTCATATTTTTCCTAAAGAAATTCTTTCTCACATACAAGAAATTTTCGTTTTACTCTTTATTAATTTACGTACTCGATACATTACTTCTTTTAGTTAGATATTTTATGTTATTATATTAAAATATTATAGATACAGAAATTACATGTAAGTATAATGATTAGGGCTTGATATTATTCGAATCGTTTCAACATAAAATCTCTATGTTAATTGGATACTAGTATAGATATATGTATTATTCGGCTTTTTAAATTAAGTATAGGAACGATAATAGATATGTTTATATTTGTTTTATTTCCGACTTCATACTCATTCTATCTTTATAGTAATTTCAATATCCATTTCCATCCTTATGCTTGTTATCCTTTTAAATTATTAAAATATTTCTAATTTATTAAGGAACCTTACAAACTTATATAATTCTTTTTAGTTTTTAGTTTAGTAATTTATTTATAAGTTACACATTTAATCATTCTCACTTTCTTTTATAATTATTAAATTTTTATCTAATTATTATTTGATATTTTCATTTAGTACTTATATAATTTTAATTTATTTTTTCATATTTAATATTAAAATAATAAATATGAATCCTTTTTGAGATTGAATAATTGATATATTTTCTTTGATTTTTATTTTTTTATAAAATATTATTTAATTAATACTTAAAACAGTAAAAAGAAATATTTATGTGAATAAGAATATATATATATATATATATATATTCTCTTATTAGAATAAAAGTGATACATAACTTTTTTTTAGTTAGATATTTTAATTAAATATAAAAAATTGTATATAAGTTTCATAATTAGTTACTGTAGTAGAATTCATTGTGAGTATTGTTTGAATCTGTCTTCACTTTAATGAGAATCTCTACATTAATTATATGACTATATTTAATAATTGATTTTTTAAATTAAGTATGAGGAGTAGGTATACCTATTTTGGTTTTAAATTATTAAAATAATTTTAATTTATTAGTTAATATAAAAAGCTTATATTAATTTTTAGTTAGTTCTTAATTTCCTATTTATTATTAGGTTATACATTTGGTAATTTTTATTTTTCTATAATTATTTAATATTTATTTAATTATTATTTGGTACTCTAATTTAATATTTATATAATTTTGATTTATTTTTTAACATTTGATATTAGACTACAAAATGTGTATTAAATATTCAGTAATATTATGTTCTCCTTATTATTGTTTTTATTTTTTATAAAACATTATTTAGTTAATATTTGAAAAATAAGTATTCAAGTAAATAAAGATATATCTATTTCTCATAAGAAAAAAGACGAGACAAAAGAATTCATTATCTTAAACATACAAAATGAGATGATAATAAAGATAAAATAATGAAACTTACACATACTTCGATATAATATAATTTTAGAAAGATAAAGATATGGTATAAAAAACGAAATAATTTTGAACTAAGCAACCAACCCACCGAATCGGCCCAATAATTAGTTGACACTATTTATTTACCGCATTCCTCTCTTTCTCTTTCCGTGAAGATTCCATCACCCCACTGCAGGACATTGCGCAGCACCCAAGTTACTTCCACAACATTCATTCAAATCAATTTCACATATTCTCCTTTTCCCAAACCCTTCTCAGAGACTCTTCTTCTTCAATCAATTCAATTCAATCGATCATCGCCCACTTCTCAAGAACCCTAATCCCAATTCAACCAGCTGCAGTCAGCGATGCAGCAAGGAGATTACACCTCCGCTCCCTATTATCAATTTCCCCATCTCCAAAACCCCAACCCCAGCCCTTCCGATCCCCACCCCAACAACAACCTCTACGCTTCTGCACCTCCCTTCACCCCCAATTACGCTCCTTCCGATTACACCAACTATCATCCTTCCTACCCTCAAAATCCCGATCCTATTCCACCCACTGCTCCTCCTTCCTTCGCTCCCTCTCCCTCCAACCCTAATTTCAATTCCCCCTTTGAATCAAACCCTTCCTACCAACAACCACAACAACCACCCTATTTCCCACCCTATGATCAGCATCAAACGCCTCCCAATTACGCCCCTCCCAACCCCAATTCCGCTCCCTCCCTTTACAACTCTGCTTCCTACAGCTACACCGGAGCCTCCTCCGTTCCGCCGATTCCCACCTACGAACCACCCGTGTACGAGCCTCCCGTGAGGCCCGATCAGGGCGGCGGCTATTTGGACGACAGGTACGGAGGCAGCTTCAATCGGAGCCGGTCTGATTTGGGATCCGATTATTATGGAAAGAGCGGTGGTAATTCGAGGTACGATGGTGGCGGCGGCAGTGATGATGGTTACGGAGATGGGGTGTATGCTTATCAGGGAGGCAAAGTGGAACCCTATGGGGCGCGTGGCACGGCGCCGAAGTCATCGACTTGGGCGCAGTTTGATGATTATGGGAGGTCCATCAGTTTCCCCTCGCAGAAGGAATCTTCTGGTGCGGGTAAGATTGTGAAAGCGGTGCCCAAGGTTGATACCCATGAAGACGTGAAAGGTGGTGGCGTGCAAAAGTTTCGGGTCAAGCTGTTGGCAGAAAGTGGTGGTCAGAGCACCATGGATGTTCTCTGTCAGGTATGAGAAAATTGCAGCTCGAGCCATATGTTATGGTTGTGTGTTTTATTCAGCTGGTTTTTTGCTTCAATGTCACATGTTCGTTGGATTAAATCCAACGTGTTTTTGTTAATGTGCATTGAAAAGTGTAATTGGCTTAAATCAAACAAACTAACTAAACTGTTTCCTTTGGTCTGTTATTGTAAAGTTAGTCAGGCTTGGGACTAGAGGCACGCATGTGGCACGGGACAGGGTTTTGAGTTAACTTCAATATTTAGAAGTTAGCTTTTGTTAATAAAACGTTATCATTTATCTAATTGTTATAGAATTATGTCCTTTCTTGTACGGAATTTGACGTGTCCACGGTTCTTAGCTGTGGGGATATGGCATATTGGTGGAATATTTCGTAAACTCAACTCAGATTTGACTCTTAACAAAGAAAAGTAGCAAACAACGATAATTACTGTGACAGTACATTAATGCAAAATAAAATTAGACTTTACATAAATGATCAGATCATATATAAATTCATGAAAACATAAGTTCTTAAAGTGAAAACATTTTAAAATGGAGCCAATTTCGTGAAATAGTTTGTGTCGTAATAAAATACTATCACTTCAGGGTCAATGTAGAGCCCAAATTACATTAGTTTCAAGTTCGTTAACCTGTTTTTATGACTCGAGAGTTTAAGGAGTTTATCTGAATTTGTTCAAAATAGGATTTATGACCTAAAATCATATTCGTAAGAGTTTAAGAGTTAACTTGAGAGTTTGATAACTTTGACTAGGGGTGCTTCATCTGTATTGTAAGTAGGCTAATTAAGGGTCTGCACCATCAAGTTTATGACGTTGACCCAATATACTTTGCCTAAAGGATTACTTCCTTTTCGTTTAATACTGCTCGTTTTTTACCAACTGTAACTGCAAATTTATTAGAAGACTTTAACTTAAATAGAAAATTCTTGATTTTATGCTTTCCTAAAAATCTGTTTGTCACATTAGCTTATTGCTGCGACCTGAACGCTGTCAAACTTTGTTTTCTCAGATTGGCTTGGATGGAATTCGTATGCTGGATCCAAATACCAGCCGGACATTGAGGATATATCCTCTGGAGAACATAACAAGATGTGATGTGAGCTTCTTTATTTCTTAAGAAAACTTCAATTCATCCATGAAATTAGTTATGCTAGTCAATTTCAATATAATATTTTGCTAATTGTATTATGCAGAGACTGGATTCATCCACCTTTGCATTTTGGTCGAAGAGCCCTGTGGATATTGAGCCAATACGAATCAGATTGCAATCTAATAGTTACACCACTAACACACTCTTGGATACAGTGACTGCTGCAACAATACAGGTATTCAAAATTTTCAACTTTCTCTTATGACAGGTATTCATGTTTTTATGATAAATTAGGCTAGATCGTGTTTTCTTTCAAAAAATTGTGGGAAGACGCTGGCTCCTTTTTTTAAAAGGCTACCTGGAGATAGAATTTTGTTTTAATTTAGAATTGCTTGCCCAGTTTGAGTTACCATGTGATTTGTCCAGAAATAAATGAACTCGGAGAACAAGCTGAGTTATGTCTGCATTATTGTAGTAATGGCTGAAAAAAGGACGGTAAAATTAGGGCTTATATGTGAAAGATAGATGGACAAGAAGAGAAAGATATAGATGGATCAAGCAGTTTCAAAAGTGCCCGATTCTCTCCCTTCCTAAACCTTAGGTTGTACTTTTCATCCTCCTGTTAGTACTTGATAGTGCTGATAACATAGCAGTGAGAACAAACTGATTTCTATTGAATGGAACTAGGAAGAAGCCTCCTTATTGAATTTTTTTTAGCATTTATTTATTTAATATAAATAATTAAATTTACTTGTAGAAATTTCGTAGTCATGTTTTCTTCCCATCCGCTATCTCACTAGCAGTTTTGGAGTCAGCTGATCAACACTGTTATCTGTGATTTTGATTATTTTCACGTAATCTATTTTTAAATTCTATCAGGTTTTCTAGTTATCTACTAGCTCGTTAGCCTTGCTCTTTCTTGGGGTTTTTGGCTTCTTGTCAACAATTAAATTGTTTTAATGGTGGGAACTGTTTTTTTCATTTATGTCTTGATTCTCTTATTTTCTTTTTCAAAATGCAGTTCAAGGAAATGGGTGGAAGCAGGAGGCGTGCTGAACCTGTGAAAACAATTGAACAGAGTCAAGAAAGAAAGAAAGGTTTTGGGGATTGGATGAATCTGATTAAACCTGCCAATGAAGAGAAGGATCATTGGGTAAAGATTAGATGCATTCTTTTTTGGTTTCCGTGTCCTTGCATTCCTTCCTGTTTTGAAAATAGGATTCTAAGGTTTTAAAGAAATGTTTTTCGAAGGAGGCAGTGTTCTGCTGGTAGAGGATTTTGATTGTTTGAACATGTTTTGTTGCTTCAATTGGTATTTTAGTGGGCTTTATCATCAAATGTTAATTCTTTTTCACTCCTTCAAAGTTTTGAGCAGTTGACTTTATTTTAATGAAAATTAATTGACCAAACATGTTAACCCGCTTCTGTTGATTGTGATCTTTGTTAATTCTTGTTCAGAACTGGAGCTGCTTACCAGGTTTTATTTTTGTGTAGGTACCAGATGAAGCCGTAACGAAATGTACAGCATGTGGCACTGATTTTGGGGCTTTTATTCGCAAGGTTGATTTCTCTGTTTTGTTTCTCTACCAATGTTTTCTGTTTGCTCTGTTGCTAATGAATGATCCTCTGTGCTTCTAACAGCACCACTGTAGGAACTGTGGCGATATTTTCTGTGACAAATGTACACATGGTAGAATTGCTCTAACTGCTGATGAGAATGCACAGCCTGTGCGAGTTTGTGACCGGTGCATGGTATGTCTAATATTTGTTTTCTTGTTGGAGATAATGAACATAGGGATACTGTTTTGGAATATGCCCTTGCTTTGTATCTGCTGACATTGTAGTGCTATTAAATGTGATATCCAAGTAGGAACTTTTCCCCTATTCCCCTTCTGTCAATGGGCCTACCCATACCTAAATTGTGTTACTCTTTTTTGTCAATTAAATTAGTGCCTGAACAGTTAAAACTGAAGAAGTGATGTTGTAGTTAAATATAGTTCCATTCCTGTATAGGCAGAAGTGTCTCAGCGGCTGACTAGTGCCAAGGAGTCATCAAGTAAACCTGCGTTGCAGAGCCATGAGGATCTTGCCAGGAAACTTCAGGTAAAAATGATTGGGACAATAAAACATTTCTTTGTGTTGTTTTTATTGGCAGTGGAAGGCTATAATTCTGTGAATTACTTGAGTAATGTTTTTGGTATGTCTTGGCAGGAGGAGCTGGAGAGAAATCGAAAGACATCAGGTAGTAATGAGTTCAATTTTGGTAGTTTGCGTTAGTGAATTGTGAAATTAAACTTGGAAGGTAGTATTTTGCACTTAATTGAAAAAAAGATACAAAACAGCTCCTAGAGAAAAAAGGGAGCTAAAAAGTAGGGCGTCGTAAAATAGCAAATCCCTATTGAAAAGGAAATAACGACTTTGCTAATCCCATATCTATGAAACAGTTTCTTATAGAATTGATTTTAGATACTGGAGCAAAAGTCTTCCCGTAGTCAATTCCGCTTCAGGTAACCCCTTTGTGACCAGCCTTGCCTTGTATTGTTCTATGCTCCCGTCGGCTTTACATTTTTGTGGTGAACACCCACTCACAACCTATTGGTTATTTTCCTTTTGGTAACTCAATCGCCTTTTTAAAATGAGTTCATTTCTTCCATAACAGCATCCTTCCTGGTGGGATCATCTACAGCTTCCTGAATGTTTCTAGCCACAAACAAGTTTATAATTCTAGAGTCGAAAGTTATATGCTTTAGGGTTTGGTTCTTTATGTGATTAGTGCATTTCTCCCGTCTTAGAAACATCCCATGTTGACATTTCTTTACCAAACTCTGAAAGATCTAATGTTGGCACATTTTTCTTCATCATTTCAGATACGGATTTAGTTTCACTAATTGTCTGGCATGGACTGGTGAATGAGATCATTTTCGTCAGCACTTATCTTTCCCTGAAAAGAATCTTTATAATAAAATGGTTGTTCTTCTAAAAGGGCCATGACATAGTTTTTTGGTAGTAGGATCAAAAACATTTATACCACCTCCGTTTGGGAGCATAACCACAAAACACTTTTCCGCCCTGGGATCAAGTTTAGATTGTGATGTATGGTGAACATGTGCTGGTAATATAGTTATAATAGCTTTTCCTACTGTAGAGGAGACACTACCATTTGCAATTCTAACCTTTTAATGTCCAGGACAGGAAAATGTTTTGAATAAAGATGAAGTACTAGTCATATGGTCAGATTACCCTGAATCAATGATCAATGGGACTTGCTCTATCGCACATGATAAACCTTTAACATGATGTACTGGACTGCAAAGTCTTAATCAATTGATCAGCTAACTGTTTACTGAGAAGGGTTTTATAAGCTTTACCGGCCATAGCCTAGGCCATCCTTGTCTATTAGTACCCTTATTGCCCTTAAAATGAGCTCGTTTTCCATTAGTTTCCCGCAAGTCTCTAGTGTATGGCGGGGCTTCTTGTGTTAATCATACCATACTCGATTTGCTTCATCACCTTTTTCTCGTGGTGAATAATAATTTTATTTTCCATAGAATCAGCAGCAACAAGAGCGATGCTATCTGCAGTTATAGGTGCTATTTTTTTTGTTCTTTCCTAGTATAATTCCTTGTTTTCTCTCTTCTCACTTTAGATAAAAACTCACCAATCAATCGTAGGGTTTCTATACCAATGATCCATGCTTGCACGTCATCAACTTCATCCTTCTGTCCATCCAAAAGCTTGAATATCCTTCCTTCCTCACTCACTTGATTGTGATATTTTGAGTCTTCAGGTGTTTTCCATTCATGAGTATAATAAACGTCCAAATCCTGCCTATTCCTCTTTAGATTATTGAAGTATTTGGTCACGCTATCTCTCCCTTGTTTGATCTCCCCAATTCTCAAGTTTAGTTCATACTCTTGAGATGTGTTTCCCATGTCAGAGTACATTTCATTTACACTGTCCCAGAATTCCTTGGGTGTTGGGTAATGAATGCAATTTGCACCAATTTTTTCTTGGGTGGAGTTGACTAACCAGGTCATGATCATGAAATTTTCTGCATCCTAAACTGCATACTGGGAGCTGATTAAGATCAGCAGAAGAAATTTGATCCATTGAGACAAATTCTTGTGATTTGAATAGAAGAGGATTCACCCAAAGCCATTTTGGGTTCAACCCCTTGGTGCTGCAATGCCACTAACGCGTTATGGGGAATGACTGTTTTAGCTGAGGCATCACTGTCTAACTCGGAAGCCATTTCTTGATAAAATTTAGGGCCAGCAAAGCAGATAATACCCTGCTCTGGTATCAACTTGGAAGGTAGAACTTAATTGGAAAACGATACAAAACAGCTCCTCATACGGAGTAAAAAGGAAATAACGAGTTTGCAAATTCTGTATTGGAAAGAGATTAAACAGTTTCCCAATTACAAAATAATCTATTGCTACCTCTTATTACCTGTAAACTAAAACAGAATATTTACAATGAATGAGAGATAAAAGATAATAATGTAGATTCTCAACGATTACTGTATAGATTTTGATTTTTTTGTTCATACCTTAAAGAAGGCAGGTTTGAGGCAATATGTTATGTGGACAATTTAGTTGAGATGACTAATTTTTGTTGTGATTCTTAACTTTATTTCTTGGGCTCAGTTAAGTGGTCTGGTTTGTAGGTTCCAAGTCTGATGGATCTGGAAGGCGGATGAAGGAAGTTGCATGTCCTATTTGCACTGTCCATCTGCAGGTTTGGATCTAGTGACCATTGCCCCATCTTTTCTCATATACGCACATCATTACGTCATCTTTATGTGGAGCTATTTTGGATGTCATGGCAGGTTCAGGTGCCTAGCTCGGGTTCAGAGACCATTGAGTGTGGAGTGTGCCAGCACCCATTTCTTGTGAGTGCTCATTGAGTTCAGATAAAAATTAGTGCGGATGGAGGGTGTCTATATGCTTGTCAAGTTTTAAATTCAATTGTTTTACGGATCTATCTATTTCACATTAATAGTGACTGTGGTTGCCTTTTTACTATTATCTTTGGGTTTGTTGCATGACCTAATTTTACCTGCATCCTTTTATTTTTCTTTTTTTCGTGCTTCAACTTGGTGTGCTTTTTTAGATTACTTCTCCCTTCAATTTATTTGCCCCCTTGTATAAAGTAGAAGCTGAACATATATATACATGTATAGGAATGGTGAATTCATTTTGGTTTATTCATTGGTTCAGCTCTGAGTATATTGTGTGGCTCGAGATTTATAAACAACTAAAGGTCGGAAGGTTAACATAGTCTAGAATGTTAAGATTAGTTCACCCGATACTTTATAATATGTATAGCCGAATTTCTTTGTTTTTTTCATCTCTATCTTTTATATCTCTGATTAAGTGGAATCACACAACTTTAATAGAAATAACTAGGGGGCTGATATAGTGAGGGTGTGGGTTTTGTTTCATTGTTTGATTTGTGTTTCGTGTGGATTGACAAAATTCTTCCCTTATTGTCAATCCCTTCCAAGTGGGAGGCTTGTGACGAAGAAATGTTTTAACGGGCAAGTTTATCTTCTATTAGACACTATATCCTTATCTTGTTTTTCCTCGTACTAACTACATGCCCCAACCTGTGGTCTTGCTAGTAAACGTTGTAATGGCAAAATAAATGCAGGATTTAAAAAAAATATTAAGCAATCGTTATATTTCAACAAACTGAAATAAATAAAATTAGATTTTATATTATTGATGGTGATGAAAATGTATTTTTACACGTAACTGATTATAAGATATTCCCCTTTGGCTGTAAATCTGAATATTCAGTTCAATAGACTATCGTAGCATCCAAACTATGGGAGTATTTTTGGGGATTCTCAAGGAGGCTTTATTATTTTGGGTCGAAACATCTACATAGTCAGTATTTTTGTATTCTCAAGGAGACTTGTTTAACAAACATTAAAATAATTTTTGAATAACATGCAGAAAAAGTAAGGGATGTGATTTAAGAGAAAATAGGGATATTTCTGGAGATCAAAATAACCAAAAGCAGGATGGTTTGGGAGATTGGGCGATGTAAATAGCATGGGTCTTCTGTTCACTGTCTTTGAGTGGGCTCAAATATTTACTTAGTTGCCTATTAGGCACAAACTTCCTGCACCCCATCAATTTGAATCTGCACCCATCAACTTTAAGGTGTTTCGTTTTCAAATGGAGTTTTTAAAACAGAACCCAAATTATTTTAAACTCGATTTAAAAAAAATTGTATTCATTTTCAAGATCAATAAAAAATTGTGAATTTTGTTTTAAGTTTCAATCAACACTTATGATATTTTATATTATTATTATTATGGTTGTTGTTAGTTTTAATCAATATTTTAAAAATTGGTTTAACGATTCAATCGGAGTTAAAATGGAATAAAATTGTATTGATGATATTTTTTGATAAAAAAATCAAAGAAAGTATTCAAAATATATATAATATTACAATTTTTATATTAAAAACTACATAAAACATATACGTCATACTTTAAAATTTTAATAATATACATCAATTTATGATAATGACATTAATAATAATTATAAGTATAATAAAAAGTTATTAATATTTTATTTTGACTTTTTTTAAGAAAAAAGTTTAAATTGTGATTTTTATATTTATTCTAGTTGAATCTATTTTGTTTTGCCGTTTTACACCAATTTCGTTTATTACTAATTTTATACAATTGAACCCAATCATAATTTTTGGTTGAATGACCTATCCCGTTATATTTTGATAACCATAATTTTAACGTTATTATTATCATCGTCATAATCGAATTCAGTACTTTTATTTTTGTTATCATTACAACCTTTATTGATGCAAAATCTTATTGGCCCATCACATTATTATTGGTAATATCATTCTCGTGATTTTATTGTTAAGGCAACAACAATAAATTTGTTGCATTAAACGTTCTAAAATGTAAATAATACAATACAAATATAATATTTTATATAAAAATTAACACGCTTATATCTGTTGTGTGATGATTGTATATGTATGATATTTATTTTAGTTAAAAATCTTTGAAACGTTACAAATTATTCACTTTATCCTGATTGATTAATAGTAAGATGACTTTAAACTATCTTCATCCATTGTAATTAGTTTGTTTCATTCAATTAATTGTGATACTACTAAAAGGTGACTCTGTTTGCTAGTAGGCATTTGATGGAAATTGTTTAAAAGGTGACTGTATTATAATTAGTTCAATTTTAATTGAAGAGTTCTATTATGTAGTGTTTTTTATTTTATTTATTTATTATAAAGCTTATGGTAAAAATTAAGTTATCATACGAAGTTTATTAGATAAAAAAGAAAATAAAACAGAGGATTAAATAAATAAATAAATAAATTTAATTGTTTGGATTACTTTTATCAATTTAAAATACTTAGGTTCGAATTGTGTAGACAAGTGAAAATTATATTACAAGTAATATGATTATTCATAGAAGATATTCTTTCTTTTGACAAATAACACGGCTATAATTACACAATATAAACTTGTTTACGTAGTGTTCTTTTTTATTTTTTTGACAAAAACTTAACCATGAGAACTTATTTTTGTTATATTATTTTTTAATTTTTTTATATAATTTGATAGATCTGATGTTGTGGAATGTTAAAGGTTAAAACTGTAATTTTGTCAAAACACACGCATAGGTCTTGCTATCTTGCAAAACGGTTAACGAAACATTCAACCTTTCTCTTTAGGGGCTTTTGCATGCAATAAAGATGTGCATTTACAAAATGTTATATGAACTATTTTTAAGTATTAGCTGTGTTTTCAATTTTGAAATATCTAAAATATATTTAAATAAAAAATAAAGTAGAAATATATATTTTTAAATTCAAAATCAATTATTAGTTTCACACGTTATAAAGAATTTATTTTAGTTATATTATAAAATAAATTTATAGGAAATAAGCACATTGGTCATATATTTTAAAAAACAAAATATATCATCACAATATTTAAAAATAAAATAACAAAAATGATCTAATCAATAATACACAAAACATAGATATAGAAAACTTTAACATTACAGCATAACTTCGTTATTGTAAGTATATCTTATATCTTATATCATTATCATTCATCCATTCTTAATCACATTCTCACTTTCACTTAAACTTGTGGTCCACAACTTCTGAAAAAACTGCCCACAACTTCTGAAAAAGATGTGTTGAACACTGACTATATCATTATACTCCCTCTTCTTAGTTTACAATAAATGAGAATAACTTACAATGACTATAATAAGTACAATCTAGGAAATTTTATAGTTTTATAATATCCTTATATGTACTATTTGAAATATAGTGAAACTTTGTTATCTTATTGTTTAACGTTTTATTTCTCAATACACATTATATATCTCACACAAACTAATAACCAACTAACAAGTTAATTACCAATTAAATAATTATATATAAGCATTTATATAAATTTAACTGCAAAATAAAACATTTAAAAAATTTAAACATTCATTAAAGTATATGGAAATATTCTTTTAACTGTGTATTTTTATTTGAGTGATATTTCTTGTGAGGAGAAATAATTATTTATTTCCTTCCTCACTCAAATATCATATTAATTGTAACAATATAACTTGTTACTCAAAGACATAGTACTTATTAGGGCCATCAAACATTAAAGTGACAATTCCTTATATAATTTTCATAATTTATTACAAAGGTTAATAAAGTGCTATAAATGTTTATTTTATAGATTTTAGAATGAGAATAATGGATAATAAACATATTATTAAAAAATAAATGATATTTTTTTCTAAGTGAAAAAAATAAAATGTCTAATAATAATTAGGCACATTGTTAATTAGCCGCAACATTTTTTTACTTATCTTGCCACATAGCAAAAGAAAATCGGATGAGCATCAACACTATACAGATTGAAGATATAAAAATTGAATGAAAAGATTAATGTTTTTGGCTGACGTCACATTTACATGAGATTGTTGTCAGAAATATAAATAACGACCACACTGTTATGCTATATGCAGTACATCTCCCATCATACATTTATCTAAATACACTTTCTAATATTTTTAAAACTTCAAGTGTATTTCCGACAGCACAAAACTGATATTTATTTATTTTCTAAAATATTAAATAATCTAATTTATTTTTTTAAATTGGCCAAATAATTAAACCCAATATTTTTTTGAATGGGTTAGTGATTGATTTACTTAAACTCAACCTATATACACGCTTTCATGGTGATAATGTGAAAATGAAATTGCATTCAACAGTTATGATTTTTAGAACAAAAACAAGAACAATTGAAAACTGCTCACCAATTATGAAAAAGAAAACTATAACAGCATTGTATTTTGAGTCACGAAAATTTACTTTTTGTTGCAAAAAATATTTATACTAAAGACAAATAACCAATTAAAAATACTGGTCACAAAATAATATTAAAAAAGTTAATTTCATTTTAAATATACAAAATGACTGTAATCACATTTTTCTTTTATTTCATTAAAAATAAATATAAACAATCGTATTCAATTTCAAATGAATTAAAAAATGGAAACCATACTTGAAAATGTGACTCTCTCTCTCTTTTTCTTTTTTTTAAATTGAAAAATAGAAAAAAAATGTGTTTGAAAGAAATGTCTTTTATATGAAATCGTGTGTTGACATAAGATTTATTTATTTTTATAATTTTTTAAAGATATATAATTTCGCAAATAAAAACATAAATTACTCAATTTTCGTAGAACACCCACCATATTTAGACCCACTTATATTTAAGACTTAACACTCAATTGATATGATAGTTTCCAACATCCTCCTCTCTATTTTCTTTTTAAAAAATATTTTACAATAATTATTTATATTTTTAATTAATAATATGATTTATTTATTTTTTTCTTTTTATAAAATATATTATTTTTTCTAATTTTCATTATAAAAAATGTCATTTTTTTAGTTTTGGATAAATCTTATTTCTCTTTTACTGTTTTCATCAGATAGGTATTTTTTTCTCATTTAGACAGACTATCCAATTTTTATTTTATTTTTCATAATAGTTTTTTATCATCATCATTATTGTTATTATTATTATTTTAAGATAATTAAATTTTAGTCTTCTGATTTGATAATTAAATATTATCTATTAACATGTGTGAATGTTAATGCAATGAGGTAAACTAAGAATACTATACATGGGATTAGGTTTGATTTACTCTAATAACTATTATCTCCCAATTTCTTATATATATATATATATATATATATATATATATATATATATATATATATATATATATATATATATATATATATATATATTCATTTTTCCTATTTTTTGTTTTATGAACACATTGTTTAAATATTTTCAGGTTTTAAAAAATAATAAATATTTAAAAATATTTCATGAAATTTTTTGCATGTATGCACATTTATTACATCAATTAAGTTTGAAGGACAATGTCAACAAATATACACCTTCTCTTCTATCACTTTGCCCACTGTCAACTTTTAGACCAAAACAAACACAACTACTCTCTTCAATATACAGTTGGAGGAAATTAATATTTCTTCAATTAGTGGGTGAGAAGGTCAACTTAAACTTGTCAATAAATTAAAATCAAAATCAATATTTCTTAAATTATATATGAACTATGCATTCAGGAAATCGTGTCACATTACTTTTCTATTACATGATATAAATATATGTACGTTTCAAAATTACTATTTTTCTTCTGACTCTTTCACTTTTTAGAGATAAGACGAGATTTCTTTATTTTTTTTTATTTTGTTCTCATTATTGTGAATCAGAAGAAAGTTACTATATTTTAAGAAAATATACATCGATTCATGCTATATTAAATATTACTGTTTTACAAATTGATTCATCCTAAATATTAAAATCAGTCTACATACTTTTTTTTTTTTTATTTGAGTCGAGTTGGTTGAGTACACGAATTAATTTATACTCAAAATCATCCTCCTAAACAACATACTTTTACGAAAAAAAAATCATCTTCATTTTCAATTTCATGCTTCTTCACATATTTTGTGAAAAAGAGATTTCAACAGAGAACAAAAGAGGACATTGTAACAGAGATGAGTTATTGAATGCAAAATAGGTGGAATTGAAACTTTGAATGAGAAAAGACTTGGTTTATACTGAAAGAGGACCTCTTAATAAGTTCTCTTACTGAATAGGGACAACAAAAATGAATGGAGGTTGGAATGAAGATGGTGACAACAACATATGAAGTGATGAAATCCAGTGGGGTTTCCTCAAAGAGGTTATTTTCACTTACTAAATAAAATTTGTGAAAAAGAAAAATACTGAATCGGAACGAAGCTAAATGTTTGTATGTCTATAAAAAGTAAGTTGGACCACCTATAAAAATACTGTTAAGAGGGGTACTTTAAAATTAACACATGATAGCAAATTATTTCTATTTATATATTTTAAATTAGTCTAATTTTTAGTTAACTATAAAATTTTAAATATTTTTTTTTTATGTTGAGATATATGTATTGAACATAAAATTAAATATTTATAAATAATTTGATACTAATAAAATAACGAATAACACAATAGGTTTATAAGTTTTTATTAAAATGGATTTTGATACTATATTAAAAAAAGAAAACTTTAAATTTAAGTCATTCTCACAAAATTAATAAATTTCTAACAAATATAATTATATACAGTAAATAAAATATTTTTTTTATATATGATATGATTGATTAATTCTAATTAACAACATCAATTTCAAATAATATATAGAAATAAAATGTAATATATATTAATTAATCAATAGTTTTGGTTTAGATATAATTACTAAATAAAAAAGAGTTGAATTCTATAATGTCGCTTAATCTATTTATAGAAATTAGTTATGATATAATCTATTTTTAATCACATTTATACTAGTATAACTGTTATGTAAAACTTATTCATTTTTATCCCATTAAAAGATATTATTATTTTAACACATACTAAAAATTGATAATGAATCAAGCTGAATTATGAGTTTAAGTTTTTTTTTTTATCTAGTTATTTATATGTTGATATAACAGTTAATTATTATTACTTACCGTGTAAAACTTTTGTTATAGTATTATTTGAAACATTTTCATATCATTTTTTTATTTGAGAATAAAAATAAATTAAGGTGTCGATTTCAACATTTTATAAGCATAACAAATAAAGAAAATTTAGATAATGTCAAATGTATTCTTATTGTCTTTCTCCTATCACAGTCTCTATTAGAGATATTCATACTGTACTAACTGTCCCATTATTAAAAAAAATGTATTTTTAAAAATTATGTTTTAATAATAAATTTTCTTAATTTAATGACTAGTATTTTGTATGGTAAAAAAATATCATATAATATTATATTTATATTAAATTATATTTCGTAATGTACCTTAGTGTATATATATATATATATATATATATATATATATATATATATATATATATATATATATCTATCTTAAATTCTACGACATAACTATAAAAATATTAATACAAATATAGTAAATTATAAAATAGTTTAATTTAATCTTATAAATTATAAATTTTAATCTATTAAAGAAAGATCTGTATCAAAACTTTTAAATCGAGTACAAAGTTATATCCTGACAATCCTAAGATAAATGTATTTATCTTAAAAGCCTAAAGTGGATTATTATATAAGAACAGGGAAGTATATCATTAATCAAGTGTAGTGATGCATATTTTTTTTTTTTACCTATTCTATAATTTGAGTTAGAATGTTTCAATGGGGGTAATATTTTGACATTCACAATAAATAAAATAATTATTTGATAACTTAGTATATTAATATTTTAATTTTTAAACTTTCTAACTTAAAATACTATATTTTTTAATTATATTATTAAGATAGATTGTTAAGTTGATTTATATACTTTAGAAGATTTCAAACTATATTTTTATTCTTTTTCTTGTCACTGAAAATTTTAAAATCAAATCATTTACAATAAACAAAATTACTTACACACTAAACAAAATATTTATCCCTTTAAAATATCTAAATTAAACAAATTTAGTTTTCATACTATTTTTAATTGAAAACCGCTGTAAGTGTGTCAATCTCTTGGCAGTATGGGTCTCTGTCTGTGCTGTTAAATGTTTATGACTCTTAGTACACTGTGCCCTACTGAGTGGCTGCGGCGCAGTACCATAGAACAAATAAAAATATCATAACATTTTATATTATTAATTTTAATATTCCATTATTCTACAGTTTTTCGCATACTTTTAGTTAATTTATTATTTCCTTCTTAAAAAAAAACAAAACTAGATAATTTTATATCCAGACAATAGAAACAATGCAGTATTATTTATCTACAAATATTTATCCATCCAATTCCCACTTAATTCCAACTTCATTTATTTTATTCAGATACAAAGAGAGATTAACTTGAAAGAAGGAAGGACCCCATAATCAAATACATTAAATTTCAAGTATTATTTTCTCTTTCCGTAGTCAATAAAGGAGAAAAGTAAACAAATAGATATAACTTAAATTTGTAATTTAATAAATATTATTTGCATATGATATTCTATACCATTCACAATAACTTTTATGTGAAAAATTCACATAAAATCAAAAGTAAAATATATTTTTTTCCCTAAAAGTAGCTCGTGACATATATTTATACCTAAGCTTAGAACACTTTATGTTATAGAATTGAAAGTATTTAAATAATTTTAAAATACAAATACACAAGTATGTATGAAAAAAGTAACATTTGTTTCAAGTTATGATTTCATATTTATAAAAACATAATTCATGAAAAATATTGTGATCCAAAAACATGTTTAGTCAATTTTTCATATTTCTGTAAATATTTTAAAATTTTAAAATTAGTTAAAATAAAAAAAGAGAAATTATAATAAAGATTAAAAAATGTCTTTTTTTTTTTACATGGAAATATAACTTAGTCGTCCCTTAATATATAAAAAAAAGAGTATACAATTTGGGGGTGTAACTTTTTGAAGAATAAACGTATCTGATAAATTTTTTTTTTTCTATAACGATGTAAGAAATACAAGAAAATAGACATTCACATGCAAAAAAATTTAGGTAAAGGAAAAACCTCCTTAACTAACATCATGTCCCGTTAAACAAGTATTAGTTTGATGAATGCATAACCAGTTTTATCTGTAAAATATTCATCTAAGAGTGATTTTTCACTCTACATTTAAAGTTCTTTGTGTAAGATTCTTGTGAGCATCCTTTTTTTTCATGTCTTTACTGCGCATTTATGCTTTGTTCAACAACACCCAGCAGATGACTGACACTAGATTATTATTTAATGACCAGTGATTATTGCACTGAACATCTTCACCAAACACTACAAATTGATAATAATGTACAAACTTATACATTATAGTTGATTAATTAAAGTTAAAAGGGAGTATAATTTTGAAGAGGCTTTGATTTAGGAATGTTTTAAGGTGTGGAGTTGTTGTTCGGTAATAAATATATAAATCTAGGAAAAAAAGGTAGAAACAGATCATAAATAGATGGTCCATGCAGTCAGAAGTTAGATGAAATAATTTCTTGCATGCAATGAATGAGCTTGAACTAGGAGGACACTAAGAGGACACCATTGCGTGCCACAGGTTTTGCTGTTTGTATGTGGCAGTGTGAGTTATTTAACTCTAGCCACAGTGAGTAAGGGGTAGCACCGTCATGGATTGTTGTTTAATTTCTTCTTCGGTTGTGCTCCGTTTGATGTTAGTGTTGATGATGGTTTGTGGCAAAACGAAAGGTGCAGTGGAACTTCCACCAAATGTGAGGGTTCCTGCAGTGTTGGTGTTCGGAGATTCGATAATGGACACGGGCAACAATAACAACAACACGCTCACACTTGCAAGGTGCAATTTTCCTCCCTACGGCAGAGATTTCGAAGGAGGCATTCCAACTGGTCGATTTGGTAATGGAAAGGTTCCTTCCGACCTCATAGGTACATCGTTCTTTCCCTGATAAAACTATGTTTTCTCTTCTGTTTTTCCTTTTTTCTAATTTTATTATATTTTTACTGTGTATTTTCAGTATCATGACAATGTTATGTTGAAATGTTGTAATTTAAGATATTTTAACCATAATCATGTTAGTGTATCTTAATTAATTTCAAAACTAAATATACATATATGTCTTATTATCTTTTAATTAATATTACAAAAACATTTTTAAATAACTGAAATAATCTAATATATTTATACTTGCACAATGTGTTTCATTTCCTCTTAGTTCTGGAAAATAACTCTGTGAAAATTTCAAATTTTGAATCAATTAAAAATTCTAAGTTTTTGAAAATATTTTTTTAATTCAAGAACTCTAGTAAAAGTCATCCAAGAATTGAAGGAATCAACATGAAACATAATTTTTATTTTTATTTTTATTATGAAACATAATAAAAAAAAATCATTTATTTTTATAAATGAATTTTATGATTTTGATGATAAGAAAAATTTTTCTTATCATTAATTTTTGTTTCGAGGAATAGGAAGTATAACATGAGTTATGAGTTGAAAGATATATTATTTTGAACAGTTTTGTATTTAACAATTTTATATTTAACAATTTTATATAATAGTTGGAATATTTTTCAAATGTTCTATTTTATTTGTTTTATTTTTTTTGATAAAATTTTTTTATTTTATTTATTATTTTATTTAAATTTTCAATTAGTGAAAATTGTTTAAAAATATTTTATATTTGTAATTTAAAATAAAGTATTAGTATGGTTTAAATTAGTTTTTTAGATTGTATAATTTAAAAGTTATTTTTTATATAAAAAAATTCAAATTTTTAAAAATTTATTATTCTTTTATTTTTGAATTGAGTAATTTGAAAAATAACTTTTAAATTATGTAAACCATTAAAATTTTTCTATTTTAAAACCTATTAAACATGCAACATGATAGAAATCAAAGACAAAAAAAAAAAAAAAAAAAAAAAAAACACAAAATGCTAAACAACATGAGAGAATAACTTAAAAGACAAAAGCTCGGTTTGCATGATATAAGTTCATTAGACCTATAATTTGGATATGATGATATCAAAACTTGTTGGTTATAGGGACTTAATAAATATATTTGGAAGTTGTTGAGAAGAAGGTAAGAGAAGCAACTGAAAGAGTTTTATCTATAGTCTTTTACGACAATTGATATTTTACGTGTTTTTCGTTCATGAAAGTTTGGATCTTAGTTTTGTGTCTTGATTATTACAATTCACAACAACTAAAAAATGAATAGTAACTTCTAAATCATCCAGAAAATATTTTAGACATTGTATTTAGATTAAAGATGTGAAAGCAAGATATTTAATTTCAGATGATGATAGTGAAATAGTGGATTGCCTCTTTGGATTTCTAGCAAATAAGGATAATCAAATGAAGACACAAAAACCAGTGATAGATTGTCTAGTTTGAGGACATCTTGCCCAATCAGAATCAAAGAAACCTTTCAGTTGAAGACTTAAGTTTCTAGGGAAGAAAAGTCCTTGTCTAGGAGTCCTTTTGATATACCTTATAACACATTGAGCAACATTAAAATATTCACAGTGGGAGAGGATGCCAAAATTGACTTAAAAATTGAATGGTAGCTTATATAGGGTTTGATATTAGTAAGATACAAACAACTTACCAATCAGTCAATGACATGTGTTTACATCTTTCAAAGGAGTGCATTCTTGAAACATTTGTTTGATATATTTGGTTATAGGAGTAGGACATTATTTAGCTGCAAGTAATCCAGTCTCTACAAGAATATCGAGTGCATACTTTTGTTGTGAAACGTGGATACCTGTACATGATTGAGCAACCTCAAGTCCAAGGATGTATTTGAGTGTTCTTAAGTCTTTTGTTTTGAAAGCTTTATCCAAAAATTGTGTAACATGTTGCATATCTGAAAAAGAATTCCCTAAAAGTATTGTCTGCATATATAAGGAGGATTTTGAAAGAATTACACGTTTTCATTGTGAATATAATCAGCAATAGATTGAATGAAATTGATGCTTTTAAGAGGATAAGATATATTGGAAAATCATTGTTTACTTGTTTGTTTTAAGCCATATAACAATTTTGTTAATTTGCAAACTTGACCAGATTTTGGGATAGCCATTCCTGGTGGTGGAAGCATATAAACTTCCTCATTTAATTCTCCATGCAAAAAAACATTATTTACATCTAACTGTTGTGAATGCCAGCTATAAATAGATGTTTAGGCAAGGAGTAACCTGATTGTAGTTAGCTTTGCAACTGAAGAAAATATATTCATATGATGGATATCTTTAAGTTAGATATAATCCTTTATAACGAGACTAACTTTGTGATTTTTTATCCTTCCATCAACATTATATTTTATCCTAAAAATCTATTTGAATCTAATTGGTGTTTTACCTTGTGTTAAATATGTTATAAACCAAATTTGGTTTTGCTTCATAGCTTCGTGCCACTCAAGTATCTTCACTATCCTATTATAAGTATGTGGCTTACCAACAGAAGATATGACTAAAGTATAATAAAGAAGACTTATAGATAATCTGTCATAGCAAATAAAAAAAGAAATAGGATAAACTATGTTTTAACAGAACTATTAATATGATAATGACAATCTTGTTAAAGATAGGCACTCTTATATTTCTATTAGAATGTCTCACATTCTAAGAATTCTAGCTAATGCCACTATTTTGTTAACCAATAACATTTTTTTTGGAAATAGATTCAAGTAAAAAAATTGAAGTTATTTTTAAGTAAATTTCTCTTGTATTAGAGTTGTGATTCTTTATATATATATATATATATATATATATATATATATATGAAAAAACTTGTTAATAAAATCTAGTATTTCTAATAATTAATATCTTCCTAGTCATAATCTTTCAAACTATGCAACCTTTGATGTCAGTTTTGTATTCAAGAAAAACATATTTTTTAGCTCTGAGATAAAGCTTAGATTTGTTTCTTTCAACAGTGCAAGCAAAACACAACAAACCAACTATTCTTAAGTTATGCAATTTGGGTAACTTTTTATAGACCTATTCATGAGGAGATCTTCTCCCTAAAACAACAAACAAAATCTTGTTAATTAAATGTACAACACGTATAACAACGAAAGACCAATAATGCTCAGATATCTTAGATTGGAAGAACAAACTTCTATTAACATTGAGAATATTTTGTTTCTTTCCACTACAAAATCATGTTGTAGTGTTTCTATACAACTAATTTGATGAATGATGCCTGATTTATCGTATAAGTCATTATAAGCAAACTCACTCCCATTATCAGACCTTATGATCTTAACTCTAATCCCAATTTGATTATGTATTAGGTTAATAAAACTAGAGATAGCTTCTCTAGTTTCATCTTTCCTTCTCATAAGAAAAATCCAAGTATAACACCTATTATAATCTACAACAGTTAGAAAAAATCTATGTTTATGAATAGATGAAATAGCAAAAGGTCCCTTATGTTTACATATATTAAATAAAAATATGTTCTAAATTATTATCACTATATTAAAAAAGTAGTTTATGTTGTTTTACATAATGACAAATATCACATCACAAATATTTTTTTTCTTTAAAATAAATATAAAAATGAGTATAACTGATCTATTAAAGAATTTTGTCAGACGATGTGAAAGCCTAAGATACTAAACATCTTCAATTTTTGTCAGAGGATGTGGAAGCCTAAGATACCAAAGATCTTCACTATAGGTTTTCAAAAATCTTAAAATCAGTAACATTCACTTAAACTTTCTATTTTGGTTTAGAAAATATAAACCTTCAAGTAACTCAGTTAAATAAATCTTTTTCAATGAAACTATGTCCTGAACCTAACATTACTTAAAGGAGAAAATTAGTTTGCAGAGACTTAATAACATCCTGAACAAAAACAAAATGTAAACTTAAAGGATAGTTCCTACATGTTTGGCAATAACATGAAAGTTGTTTAACAATTTTATAGTTATAGGTTTTATTTTATAAAATATCGTAAAATAAGATTTAGAATCAGTAACATGATATCTTTGCTCTTAGATATAAAATCCAAGAATTTTAAGATATTTATCCTTCTCAATCTTTTAAGATAAAAACATACCAATGAAGCTATTCACCTTATAATTAGATTTAACCTTTGAATCTTGAATGATTTTCAAAATTTGTTGAACTTGATGTTGTATAAACTGAACATTTTCTTACTTTCTTGATCAATATTATCAGTTCAGTCACTAACAGTGGTAATGTAATTTTTATTGTGACTAATAGCATTGTTAACAACACAAGCATTCTTGAATTAGTATCAAGTAGAAAATCCATGTCTTGAAACAATCTTCGACGGTATTCGAATTTCTATTTCTTCCTCTCCCTTGTGGTTCCCAACCATTTTTATTGTTTTTATCTTGGTTCCAATTTCCTTGGTTTTCAGCATTTATCAAAACTTCGCTATATTAATATATATATATATATATATATATATATATATATATATATATAAAATTACTTCTTTGTTAATTTTAGATTTTTTAAATAAAATAAGCAGACTCCAAGTATATTTTAAAATGACAAGTTATTATATAATCTATTTTATTCTTAATTGGAAATATATTGTAACAAGATTTCTTATTTGTATATGATCAGCTGAAGAACTAGGCATTAAGGATCTTTTACCTGCATATTTCGATCCAAATCTCCAACCTAATGATCTCCTCACTGGTGTTTGTTTTGCATCTGGTGGTTCAGGGTACGATCCTCTCACATCTATACTGGCGGTAGGTACAGATTCAGTCTCATTGTTCTCCTTCAGCTCCTAAATTTTGGTTAATAACAGAAAACTGTGTTTGCTTCTTCTACTCTAACTTGATTACTATTTTGGTACCAGACAGCTATACCATTGTCTGGTCAAATAGACATGTTCAAAGACTACATAAGAAAGCTTGAAGGACTTGTCGGGAAGGACAGAACCAACTTCATCCTGGCCAATAGTATTTTTCTTGTGGTGGAAGGCAGCAACGACATTTCCAACACTTACTTTTTGAGTCATGCTAGAGAAGCGCAATATGATATTCCTACCTACACTGACCTAATGGTTAGCTCAGCTGCTAGTTTCTTAAAGGTATGCACAAATTAAAGAATATATCATATATGCAATGAACACTCTTGTTATGTCATTTTGATTAATGATCTCACCAAAATGTACATACGTTAATTATTCTCTCTATGATTGAAAGGAAATATATGAACTAGGTGCTCGGAGGATTGGAGTGTTCAGTGCTCCACCAATTGGGTGTGTGCCATTTCCGAGAACATTATTGGGAGGAATATTAAGAAAATGTGCAGAAAAGTATAATGACGCGGCTGAGTTATTCAACGACAAACTGGCAATGGAGTTGGCTTCCCTTAACCAGAACTTGCCTAATGCCAGGATTGTGTACCTTGATGTTTACAACCCTCTACTTGATATCATTGTAAATTACCAAAATTATGGTAATCTCGACTTTCACTTTCACTTGAGTCTCCTAAGCCAGTGTTTGCATGTGAAAATTCTGAAGTAAAAAACGTGAGAAAACTTGAAATTATAATTTTGTGATGGTTTTACAATTGCATTGCAGGTTTTAAAGTGGGAGACAGGGGATGTTGTGGTACGGGCAAAATAGAGTCTGCGGTGTTCTGCAACCATTTGGACCCCACGTGTCCGAATGTGGGAGACTATGTTTTTTGGGACAGTTTTCATCCTTCAGAAAATGTTTACAGAAAGCTGGTGCCTCTTCTTCTCCGAAAATATTTGTACCAGTTCATCTGATAGATATCAGTTCCTTATTACTTTTATATATGCATAGTTTGACACTCTTCTTGTAAGACAAGATAATGCTTATTGATTCTAATTTAAATATACTAATAAAATAAAAGAAGTCCAACACATTATGTTAATTTGGTTTAGCTTGAGTAACTTCTAGTTTAATTAAATAAGTATGTCTAGTTTTGTCATTAATCTTGACATGGAAATAAAGATAACCAAAGAGACGTAGTAAGAAAATAGACTCGTATTTTCAAACATAATAGATCAAACACATTAAAAAAAAAATCAAATGGAATCTTTTAGTTTGGTATGTAACAAGCATCACAAGGAAAATGAGACTTCCTTCAAGGCAATCAATTTGTCACTCGAAGGGTGGTACAAGCTCCCTCTAGATTCAACTATGTCAATTGTCTTCAACATAGAAATCTTGTGTAACAGTAGATTAACTGTGGGAAAGCAATTTTGCAGGGTGGTGTCGATATGAAAATGGATACTGATCTCAAATTGAGATTGAAACAACATATCTACAAATCATCAACGAGACAAAGTTAAATAAACTATTCCTGATATATTTGAGAAGATCTATCTGTTAGATATGTGAGTTGAGATGCGATTGATTTGTTTCCAACACAAATATTCTGGTAGGGTGGAAGACATAATTTCCCACTCCAATATGAAGAAACAAATTATTAGATGTCCCATTATAAGTTCTAATGTACTAATTGTACTCCTCAAGTACAATGTTGCTGGTGATTATTGGACGTTGTGATTTGATTCAACTAGGGTCCATATTGAGTATCTAATTACTGAAGTATTGAAACAAAACTCTTTGTGAAGCAATTGTGTTTTTGTCTTCGTCAAACTCTTCATCATTCATTGGTTGTGCCATTATTGTTGGAAAATGTTATTCTTCTTCATATATGATTTATCATTGGTCGTGATAATTCGGTATTGTACCTATTAATCAATGAAAAATAAAATAATTTATTTTGTAATGTTTCTTTGGAGCTTTTAATTTAGAATTTTACCATATGTTTGATTTTTATAGACTTGATGAGTGTAAATAAAAGAACGTAACCAAAAAAGTCGACAAATATTATATATATATATATATATATATATATATATATATATATATAGTTGTGTGATGAGAGTGTGCATCACTATCGAATTAGGTAAAAATATGGAATAGGCACAATTTTTTTTCTTTTATAGAAAAAGTGTATTTTTTTTTATAAGAAAGTGGGTAAATCGTATTATAGAGTCACGTTAATATTACTTTAATAAAAAAAATATAGAATTGTAAAATCATATCAATGTGATACGATTTTAATATAAAATTTTCTTTACGTTGAAGTCTTATTACGTTGACACGACTTTAATTTATTTTTTTATACTAAAGTAATTGACACGTGACATGACTTATTCATTTAAGTCGTGACTTCATGATATCACTTACTTATTTTCATAAAAAAAATTTATATTTTTATTATAAAAAAAGAGAAAATACTTCATGTTTTTACCGTCTAATTATCATGATCTAATACAAAAATGAATCCGTATATCATTAATAATAACAAAAGAACTACAATCGCGAAACATTATGTATTGTTTAAAATTAGTGAAATATATTCATAGTCATGCATGTCTCTCAACATAATCATAGTCAAAGTATACCACTTTAAAAGAAAACTTCAACACTATAAAACTAGTCTTCTCAAACTCATTCTCTCTTTGCAAGAATAATGGCACATCCTCCAAAAGTTGGAGATTGCAAGTAAAAAGTTAGAGCTTGGTAACATATATCTTCATAAAGAAGGTTTATATATTTTTCTTTTCTTTTTTTAATTGTTTATTTTTCTCATATCTGCATTGCTAAAATAACATGCTAATATTACTTTGGTTGAAAATGGTATTAACTTTTTACAAAAAAATAACCTTAAAATGGTAATATTTATTATGTAGATAAATATTTTAACTGTTCATGAGGCCAAAATTTGATTATTTTATTTGAAACCTAATTATTACGTTCCACATTTATATCGCGTCTGCTCAGAACGGTTGGGAGAACGAATTATTTGAGTGTACCATTATATAGCATTACTAATTATGTTACCTACTTTAATCAATGGTGGATTTGATGTTGCATCAGTGGCTGCATTAATACCTATTAGTACCCCAACACTGTTCAATTGCAGTTACTTTTGTTGTCATCATGTGGTGTCTTGGTTCGCATGAAACCAAAATAAAATTAAAAAGTTTGGTGAAAAGTAAATATTATTATTTTTTATTTATCTTTTACTTTGTCAATTATTTCTCTCTTAACACATAACATTTCTCTTATCTCAACTGAATATTCTTAAAGAAATACAATTCATTTCAATAATATTTACTTTTTAAAAACATTAGATGCACTGATTTTACATGCATGCATGAATCATTGATAAAACTAAGTTTATTATTTATCCTTCACTTTCCCCTGCTAATTATTTTGTGAATGGAAGGCTTTGCATTAAATTGGTAACAGTAGCAAGGTTGTTGTAGTTTTGTGTGGATTAATTAATTGCTTCTGCAAGAATGCAATTGCCAAACAGAGGACAACCCATTAACTATCCTTCAGCTTAGGGAAGCGTTTCTAAGTCCTCCAACGCAAAAGGTTCATGTGTATATCAGTATACTAAATTCACAGAGAATCTGAAATAAGTTACATTTAATACTGTAGTAATTTGTGATTAAGTCCGTATCTAAAGTTATAATAGTTTTTTTATAAGTAACTTTTAAAAAAAAAAAGTTTAAAGTTATTGTGTTTCTAATAAATATTTTTGTATACAGAAATTTGTATACTCATTTAATTAAAAATTTATAAGAACGATAAAATATTTTCTTAATCTACAAATTCGTAGTGATATTCACTATCCTTATTTGTTGAAAGTCTACAAAATGGTTTTGCTAACTTTTCTTAATCTATAACGTTTAAAAAAAAACATATATGGATATTTGATAAAACATATGTGATATAAACATATATACAATAGTTTTTAAACGAGCTTATATCAATGCGTGTCACATGAATGACTAAGCTTTTTTTAAATCTTTAGCAAATTCTTTTTTCGAAACATAAATCTTAGCCCTTTTTAGTTAATAAAGCTGTGAGAAGACTAAGTTTAGTTTTTAAAATGAGCATGTATAAATAACTGAACCTTTAATGTATAAAATACTCAAACAGATTGATTTTAAAAATCAAAGTACACACATAAATATATTTTGAATTTCTCAAAACATTATCCATTCAAAAATGTAACATAAAAAATATAATTAGCATAAATATTCCATCATTATAATCATGTGATTTCTTTATATGTACCATTTTTTTTAGTTATGTGTCAATACATTATCACTACAACTATAAATTTGCAATTGTAAAATTATATTTTTATAATAAGGTATTCAATGTTTTATGAATTGAACGATTTAATATTTTAAAAGTAAATTGACAAACTAGAGGCTTCTTCTTAAATATTACGTCTAACCTACTAAATTAGAAGCTATCATCTCATAAATTTAAGAAATTAAATTAGTAAAGATTCGTCTGACGAAAAATATATAAATAATTATTATCTAAATCAAATAAGTTATTTTATTTAAGTATTATAGTAAAATCATTCAAAATCTTAATATTTTCAGATAAATTAAACGAAATATAAATTAAAATCTTTTTTATCAGGTTCACTTACTAGGATGAAGAGAAAATTTATTTTTTATTATATGAAGATTTTAATGTAATGATAAACTTAATTCTTTTTACTTTATTAAAAATAAATATTTCAGGTATAATTTACTAAATTATCATTTTACAATCACTTCATATATTCATATATCTATCTTTTACAAACTGACTATTTAAGTAGAATCAAGATACACAAATTAAAATTAAAATTCGTAAAAATAAAATGATTATAAATTACATTATAAATAAGAGTATTATCCTAAGATGAACAAATACATTATTACAGATAATTAATTATATAAGAAGATAGAAAAACAATTACACTCCATATCAATACATCAATCTTCAAAAAATAACAATCTAATAAGAAAGAAGACAATTATTATATATAAATTATTCTTGTTGAGTATTCTTTATCCCAGTATTCTTTTTTTATTTTTAAATTCATTATTTTTGTGTCCTATTTTTTATTATTCTATTTAATGGTGTATAAATTGGAAAGATGTTCCTTACATCCAATATTAAGTGAGGTGTTCCTAACATCATTATTTTGTTTTATTGATATTATTTTGACTTAAAAAGGTATTCTCAATTCATCAGGTCACATTAGAAAGTGAAAATTTAAATTAAATGTAGTTGAAGATTGGACTTTATGAATTTAAATGAGTGAGATTGATAAGTTCATTTATTTACTACATAAATGATTTAAATTTGAACATCTAAATCAAATAGTAGTTGGAAGTGTATGTTCTACTTATGTTTGACTCTATTTTAAAAAACCAACTATTTATTGTAAAAATATTTTACTTAATACAGGTGAATCAAATAATGAGTTTGACTAATAATTTATATTTATATAAATGAGTTGATTGTATTAATAAGTTTGACTTATTATTTGTATCTATATCATTTAAGTTTAACTAATTATACTATCTAAATTTAACTAATTATATCATATGTACTTATATCAATAAGTCTGACTAATTATACCATTTATACTTTTATTTGGTGAGTTTGACTAATAATATTATTTTTACCTATATCAGTAAGTCAGACTTATTATATTGACTGTGACATATATTTTGTATTATTTGATAAATATTCTCACTTTATTTTTTTTATGTATAATGATTGTCTTTTATAAATGATAAAGTGACTTTAAACATATACATATAACTCTTTTATATGTTAAACAATTCTCTATCCTAATAAATGTTAAATTTACATTATAGGAATTGAAGTCCAGTGTGATTGTATTGAGCAATACAATAATCTTCATAGAAGGAAGACCATCTTTATTACTTTAATAAATAAAACTATGAATGTCTACATTATTTAATATATTATTATTAGTTTTACTATTATAGTAGCTACTATATATGTGAATCCATTTTATCTCATATTAGTTTTACTATTATAGTACTACTATGTATGTGAATCCATTTTATCTCATAATAGTGAAATAACTTTTATAAAAACGATAGGTATAAGATAATGAAATTTGTTGAGATTGACAATGATATGATATCCATTAAGGGGTTGTAAACGTCAATGTAAATGATTCTACTATTGGGCAAGTGACTAAGAAATCAAGTTTGCTTGAGAGTTCGGAGTTAAATAACTTGGCCGCGTAATTGGAGTCTTCTACGTACTCTCTCTTTCCAAACATCCAGCCCACTGAGATGGGCCCTCATTTATTTATATTTTTATACAGTGAGAAATATACTTTCTCAAATATCCTTTTAAACACTTTGTTGGTTAAAATTAATTTAAAATAATAAAATATAGTGAGTTCTATAAATTTATAGTTTTTAATAAATTTTAATTTAATAAAAATTTATGTTAGAAGGTATTTCTAGTTTTCGTACTGTTGATATATTAACATTACACTCCAGTTTTTGCTAAGTTGGCTTGCATGAACATGTTTTCTTATATATAATGATGTAAAATATGAGCAGAAGAAATGAAATGAACAATTAGGGTTATTTTTTAATTCTACCTAACGAATATCCTTATATAATCATCATTATTATTACCATTCGAAAGTTGATTTGATTACGTGTTCCATAACACTCGGGTATCACGCTACTAGCTCTATGCTTAAACGTGAACGTTTCACAAGAGACACGCATGTCTATTTAGATTCAATGTGTGTCTAATTGCGATCAAGCCATCATTTTCGTTTAGTTACACCAGCGTTTTCTGCTCTTAAAAACGCTTATAATAATTAACTAGCTACCTGTCTACTATAACATAAAAATTAATATTCCTTCTCATCTATTATATCACCCCCTCACAGGGTAGCTATACAAACTTTATGACTCTTTATTTTTATCAACCTTTCTATTCACAAAGTCTGCATTACTATATAAATTATTCAGTCCTAAAAATGCTTTGCAACATCATGTTCGCAATGTTCCAATGGTACCTCTTTTTTATGAGTATTCCATCAATTTTTTGGCAACCAATGATTAAAAGATTTTTGTTTTTTCAAGTGTCAAATTAAAGTTGTTAAACAAAGTTTTCAAGACTAGGGGACCATGACGTCGCCACCATTTAAATGGCAACGAAATCAATGAATAAAAAGTAGGAGTTACTCTCAAAGTTTACTCAATCGCGGATATTTGAGAAAACCTTCTACAAGAAAAAAAAAAAAAAAAAAAAACAGTTTACCAAAGTTATTACAGATTTGCAAATGAAAGTAAATTATAATGTACAAGTAGATTATTCTCAGAATATAAAAGTGAAAAGATACTTTAGTTATTTCTTTCTTATTTAAATTAAATTTAAAATTGCCAAAGGATTGCACTAAATCCCATAAGCATACTCAAATCATGCATCCTCGTCAACCTATATAAATCACTTCATAACTAAATATTTTCATATTAAAATTAATATTTTCATATTCCTTAAAACAAATCACTTCATATAAAGAATTAATATGGCCTTATTATTTTCGTAATTAATGAGCTTAGGTACGAAATTTTTCTATCTCTATCTCCAGTACGTGGAGTTCTCCTAATAATAATAAAAAAAAATGTGTGTGTTTTTCAGCCATAGGAAAATTAGTTTTGGCCCTGATCTTGGTTTGGTTTTGAAAATAGATTGTTTTGTAATTGTATTATATATGGCAATGCAGCTGAAGTGAGTAAGAAGTAGATCCCTTTGATGTTAGTATGATGGTTTGTAGGAGAACAAAGGGTGCAGTGGAACTTCCACAACACTTGCAAGGTGCAATTTTCCTCCTTATGTAAGAGATTTCGAAGGAACCATTCCAACTGATCGATTTGGTAATGGAAAGGTTCCTTGTGACCTTATAAGTACATCATTCTTTTCAGGATAAAACTATGCTTTCCTTCTGTTTTTTCTTTTTCTAATTTTATTCTATTCTTACTGTGCATTTCAATCATGGCAATGTTATGGTGATCAAATGTTGGAATTAAAGATATTTTAACTATAATAATGTTAGTATATCTTAATTAATTTTGAAACTAAATATACATATATGTCCTATCATCTTTTAATTATTATTACACAACATTTTCAAATAACTGAAATCGTCTAATATTTTTATACTTATAGACAAACGTGTTTCATTTCCTCTTCATTTTGGAAAATAACTTTGTGTGAAAACTTCAAATTTTGAATCAATTAGAATTTTTAAGTTTTTGAAAATACTTTTCTAATTCAAGAACTCTAGTAAAAGTCATCCAACCAACATGACACATTTTTATTATGGAACCACCTCCTTATTTAAGTGATTTGCAGCAATGGTTAAACACCTTTCATAAAAGTTTTGTAGTAAGTAACTTCTTATAGAGGAAAATAATTTTAAAGGTCATATTAATTAGTCATAACAATAAAACACCCATCTTTTTGTGAATGGTGATACCATAAATGAAGTTCAATGGCTATCAAAATCCCGAGTCTTATTATATGATTCCTATTATTGAACCAATCTTTAGGTTGTGGTATTTTTTTATTTTTTTTTGTGATCTATTAAAAACAATAAGTCTGTATCTTTTCTTAAATAAAAGTTCATCATTATGTATAAGATTCAAGTCTAGAACATTTCTTATGCTAAACATGTAATATTTTATGCTCCAATAAAAAAATATTATTTAATTTCATCATGTTTTTATTTTATTTAAATTTTAAATTAGTACAAATTGTTCGAAAATATTTTATATTTATAATTTAAAATAAAAGTATCAGTGTGTTTTAAATCAGCATTTTAATAAGTAAATCATCCCCTGTCTTTCATATTTTTGTATATAATTCTAGCAGCAGTACCTGCACGTTGCAGTTTGTTATCCCATATTTTGATATATTGGTTTCTGTTTTTCTTATAATGTCCCATATTGTGATATATTGGTTTCTGTTTTTCTTATAAAATAGTTTTCTCATGGTGAAAGTTAATTTATTATAATTTCGATTGTCACTCGAAGGTGGTAAAGCTGCATGCATGCGCCATAGGTTGAGATCATGGTCGGTGATTTGATTTGATAAGCTCACGGTGTACAAGATCCTTCTAGATTCAACCGTGGGAAAGCAATTTGGAAGGGTGGTGTCAATATGAAAATAGATATTAATATTAAATTGAGATTGAAACAAGTTATATACAAAACATCATTTATATTTGTCAACATGAAAATAATTTTAAGTGACATCAAATTGAAAACACCTTTTTTCAACGAGGAGAGGATGAATCATTTACATTTTATTTGAGGATTAGAAGTGAATTGAATGTTAAATGTTGTCACAAAAGTCATCATGACCTTTACAAAATTTCAGTGTCGAAATTCCAACCAGGGAATAAATATGGTAATAAATTGTAATTAATGAATAGTTCATAATTGGTATTGTCACATATTTCTGGTACACAACGGATTTTTACTTACATGGGTCTTTGTAATAGCCTTATTCCCAATTAGGCTCCAGATTAGCTGCATGATAGTTTCATTACTCATATAATGCATTTATTAACTACTAATACTGTTAAGCCTTTAATTACAAAATTACGGGTTAACCCTCAGTTGACCAAGGTGTACTTGGTCCAATACGTACATTAAACAATGATTATTCTAATAATTTTTTGCTAAAAATATTATTTATATCATATGAAAGGAGTGAAGTAATTGCATAAAATCATTCAGTTTGAAGATTATATTGTGATTGATTTATTAACAGAACTATAGGATAATCCATGTTACGCAAATCACAAATTTTTAGCTTTCAATCGATTATTAATATTGATTTTACAAGTATGCTGATTCTTTATATTTTACAACTAATATTTTTCTTGAATCATATTTTAACAAATCACAATCTATATATTTTGTTAGTGTGTTCCTATGTTCTTTTCTAATTTTGGACAGTTAAAACTACATATATCTTTTCAGGTATTGATATGTTATTTGACTAAGTGCATTAAATTTGAGTAATATATTAATAGTATTCATAAAATATATTTATGTTGTATATGAAAAATACATATTGTGACAGTGTAATTAAAAGTCAAATATTAGTTGAAATTATAATATTTAAAAAAAAGTTTCACTAAATAAAAAATAGGCAGTTAAATTTATTTATATTTAAAACCAAGAAAAGTGGATTTTTTTTTTCTTATTGTGTGGGAAATGGAGGGACAAAGAGTATAAAATAAAATAAAAATTTACAACTATTTTATTAGAATCAAGAAAATTTATTATATTTTTTAGTTTGTGTAAAAAAATCTTAAAAAACAAATGAAAAGGAAGTGAAGAAGTATATTTTATTTACAAAAAATATGATGATTACATAGATATCAAATAGAATGGGTAATATTATACCTGCTAACTTATACCCATTTGTGGATTAGTGTGTTATTCATGAACTTTTACAATATAATTATCTAAAAATTATTTCATCAATTTAGGGTGTATGACGTGGTTTAAATGTAATTGCTAGAAAAGTCAAATTCAAATTAAATTGAGCAATATATTTAGGAAAAATAAAATTAATAAATGGTAGATACATGACAGATCATATCATTTTTAAAAAACTAGTTCTTAAAATATTTGTATATAAAACTAATGTCTTAAATGTATATTATCTATGACCCTCATTTTAGTGATGAAATAAAGAAAAAAAATATCACCAAGAAATTTGTCCCTTTTAAACTAATAGTTTTAAATAATTTTTATGACTTATCTATGACTATCTATGCTTTTATCCTTTTGAATGTTGGGTATTTTATTTTATTTAAATTTATTACTCAAGTATTCTATTATTGTTTATCCATGATATTAGAATACTAAGAATTGAATTTGATAAACTAAAAATAGTTTTTGAACATTAAATCTGATACTCTGAAATAAAATAAAGTTTTTGAGATTTGAAAGGTCGAAATTGGATCCATCCAGAATTAAAAATTAAAAATGTAATTAAGGTATTTGATGTTTTGGCAGTTGGCAATTGGCAATTGGAATGTAGCACCTACCAGAGCAATGGAGGTTGGACGTGTGGAATTAGGGTTTTATTAGGGTTTTATTGAGTGCACGTGATATGATTTGATATTCCCCACTTTTTAAAATTTTATCTGTTATCTAACAACTAAAAAAGTTAGCTGGCATCTGCGTATTAAATTAAATTAAATTTAAATGTGGCCCCAAAAAGGCATGTGTTGTGACTGTGAAGAACAAGAGCGCCTTTTGAACGTTATATGCTCGGAGTCCTTTCAAGCTCACTCGGAAATGACCAGTCAAAATAAATGAGCTTATTCACTTAATCGAATTATAATATCCATACAAATTATTTGATGCTACATTCAAATAAACATAATTTGTGTCCTATTTTTGCCAAAAAAAAAAATCATAAAATCTTATAAAAATTAGTCATTTTCGTTCTACGCCTTTGTTTTATTAAATTATTTTATTTAAAGTAATAAACTATTTTAAACTGTATTCTTCTACAGATAAATAAATAAATGCTTTTAACATTAGTTTACATCAAATAATCTTTAAAATTAGACACTTTTATACAAAATAATACTTAAACTTTAATTTCATCTCTATTGATTTTAAAACCTCTATCTATATTTTCATATAACAGTTAAATTTAAATTTAATCTCAATTAATCCTTAAAATTTATCTTTATTTTAAATAATCTTTTATATCAATCCGAGGTTAAAATCTCAATCAATAATTTATTTTCTCTAAATAATTTCCCTAGTTCAAAACGTAATAAAATTTAGAACTAAATCACTCTATGTAAAATGTATTTATTTTATTTCACTCCTTGATTGTTTTTTTTTTATTTATCTTTTTTCTAAATTCATATTTCTTTTTATCTTAATGTATGAATTCATTTTTCACAAGAAAAGTTAAAATGTTTCCTTTTACCAGCAAAAAAGGATCATTGAGTAATTTATATGTGAGATAAATAATAAAATATATTTTGATAGAAATAAATATTTATAAAAAAGGATATTTAAAGATTTAATTAGAATGTAATTAAATTTTAATGTGTCTCTTTGAAACAACGATATAATTTCAGGGTCAATTAGAAAAAAATAAATTTTATAATATTTATCATAAATAAAATACAATTTAATGATTGATTAGAAAAATAAATAAATTAAAAATGTCTAATCATAAAAATAAGTAAAGTTTAAGGAGGTAAATATGTTTTTGTCTATCTTCTCTGCAGGTTCTTTTACTTATTCTTAATGTAATGATGTTACTAGTTTATGACTTGCCTTTTATATTAAAAAAAGTGAGTTTATGACTTGTGTTTAATCTCTAAGTTTGAGTTAGAAACATATTTGTGAATTTTTTTCGTTGAGCACATTCCAAATGTTGCTATATGGATTTTGCTAGCATGCTGTATGAAATGAGTCTGACCAATTCAAGTTTGAATTATGTGGGGGAGATCCACATTTTTTTTTTCTTTATATAATTTGAGCTATGTCTAAAGCACTTTCAAACTCATTTACACTTCTTTGTGTATACATTTTGTTAGTCTTCATCCATAGATTTCGTACTTCAACTTAAGGAGTTGGATTTTGTACTTTTAATTTAATGAATTTCAACTCATTATGACAGACGTATCAAATTAGGTAGCCCACCCACTTGCCTCATGTATTTGCCACATTTCTTCACGAGAACACGATGCACCTACCTCGCTTTTTTAATTTCTAATATCTATTTAATATAGTATTTAGGAGTCATTTGGTGCATGAATTACCTTGGAATTCAAACACTCGAACTTTCTGATTTTAATTATTTTATTTGGTGCGTATATGATTAAAATTTTCAAACACAAGTTATGATACTATAGTACACCAAGACTCTCACAGAAATTATTGTTGTTGTGTCATATCACGATACATAAATTGTGGATAGAATGTTGGTGGTGGTAAGGGTAAGTAAGTACTCCAACTTCAAACACCACGTATACCATGCATTCCAATTATTGTTGGCGTTCCCATTATAACCACACAGCCTGTTTCGTTTAGTGGGAAGATATTTAAAATTATAAACAAAGATAAATTTTAAATTAATAATTAAAATTAAAAGAAAATTAAGTTAAATTTATCTTGTGGGAAGAATGCAACCCTTTTAGAAATTTGGAGATTTCTTATAAAAGAGTAAGAAGAAAACTATCATTTTCCCTTTGATGAGAAAACATGTATTTCTAGTTATAAGACTTTCTATGAACAAAGCTTGATAATAGGAGATGTCTCTATTACTCAACTTTGCTTCTATTTGAAGTGAAGGTTAACAACCATGATTTCAATAGTAAATGAGTTATTGTCATGGATATTTCTACTAATAGTATGGGAGTAGTTTGCATGAAGCACTGAATTGGAGTAGCATAAAACTCAAAAACTATTTCTAGTCCTTGAGATTTTTTTTTTCATTTATTCAAAACATTTATGAGTTGTCATGTGTGTTTTTAAATGGTTGCTTCTCGATATTAACATTACTCTAAAAGGAAATAACCTTCAGATTTAATAACTTGCATTGCATAGTATATCAGGAACTATGATTTTATTGATTGCCCTCCATATTGTGTTGTTGTTATTATAGAAACCAAAACATTAATTTGATATGTAAGATTTGGAGTTCAATTTGAAGATTTGGACTAACTAAATTGAGTTTGAATCTTCTTCTCGTCACTCATTTGGAGTAAGTAGTTTAAGTATATTTTGAGATTGTTCACTGTGATTAAGGAATTTCATCTTAATTTTGAATGAAAAAGAAATGATATTTTCATAGTCGAAATAATGAGATCACTTTTCTCTTTCACCTAATGGGGTAATAGAATTGTGTAAAAACATAACAAAATAATTTGCTAAATCAATGTAAGATTAGAAAAGTAAAAAATAATTTTAATAAATAATCTGGTAATTTTATTTAAATATAAAATGTCCTGAAAAAAATATTTATAATAATGGTTATTGTGATTATCAGCGTATTATTACTACATATCACTTTTAAATTTGTTATCATTTACATTCTTTACGATATTTTTTTCATAGGTGTATAATCTAAATTGCTACATCAATAAAATGACATAAAATTATTAGATCAATAAACTCATAAACAACTTGTATTCTTTATAAAAATAATTAAAAAAAATATTTGGTTTAAGTGCATTTATATTCTTTTTAGTAGCACTATTGTATAATTTTTTATGAATAAGGTTTGAATTACAGAAATTAAAATTTTAAAATATTTTAATGTGATTTTTCGTTTCATCTTTTTGATGTTTCATTAAATATTTGACAAATTTTATCGATATGACACTAGATAGTAATGTATATTATTAACATCATTATACTCATCTATCAACATATATGTATTGTATACAGTTTTTCTTTTTTCTTTTTTTTTTTTTTACAATGTGCATATATAAAT
>Ga0209700_101994_pt1 | contig 42291 bp, 20 predicted proteins | sample SiratroredBW_FD_187528 | JGI IMG/M metagenome (GOLD analysis project Ga0209700, IMG submission 187528) | Root nodule microbial communities of legume samples collected from California, USA - Siratro red BW (SPAdes) (version 2) | ecosystem: Host-associated > Plants > Roots > Nodule | place: USA... | reverse complement strand
AAAAAAAAAAAAAAAAAAAAAAAAAAAAAAACTTTGACAAATTGTATTTAAAGTATTATTTTTAAGAAGTACAGCTTGCAAAATATGTATTGTAAATTCAAGACTATTGTCATAACTATCGTTAAATAATGTTGCATATGTCAAAGTACTGTTTTCATTTCTTACTTCTTTACTAAAATTGGGAACATATGGTAAAAAAAACCATAATAAATAAATATTCCAAATTAAAAAACTTCATATGTTTTAAAGTAATTGCATGATATATTATGAAAGCTATGAAACATAGGTTATAGAATTGCCTATAATTTAATGAAAGAATTATAAAAGTGTGCATGCATGGGTAATGTGTGGTTTAGAGAAGAAAACAAAATGATTAGTTAATTAAGCCGGTCACTTGAACTAATCCATGAATAGATAACACCAAAGTGAAGGTGATCACCATTTATTAATAGCAACCATGACTTTTCCCACACCCTTTCCTCTTCACGTACGCGTTACCTATTACAATATGCATTTTTTTTTATTCATCTCTTATTATTATATTCTAAATCAAATCCTTTCCCCTCAAAGCATGCCATTGCACCTTCATTCTTGACCCCTAAAACACCCTTTTCCAGTGTCTTATAAGAACACTAAAAGGGTACCTAAAACCCTAACAAACCCATAAATACACTCTTCAATTTAAGCTACTCCAACACTTTTTTATACAAACACCCTTGCACCATTTTGTTTCAACACTGGTGAGTGATTATTATTGTAGCAAAAACAAAGGTGCAAAAGTGACATGGCTTCTTCTCTCCCTTCTTTCTTTTATGTTCAACCAAGAAGGTCACATCTCAAGAGAAGCAATATACCTATAATCAAAGTTCAAAACTATCAAGATGAAGGTAATAATATTCTCTTTTTAAGTTTTGTTATTATCATATATATTAACACGTTATCTTCTTCTTTTTTCCTTATTCCTTTTGGTTTTGGTTTTGTTTTGCATTATTGTCATTAATCATTTGGAATAATAATAATAATATATATGATGATGAATGAACAGAGAGATCGACGAACGTAGATGCGAATTTGAATGTTCTGAAGAAGAGAATAGAGATGGTGAGGGTGAAAGAGAGATTGGAAAGGTGTTGCAGATCTCAAAATGGTTGGAACTATGTGCCACTTTCTAACCACAAAACAAAGGGAAACAAAGAGTTAAGCTTAATTGAGTTCAGTGGTTTGGTTTGTGGTACTCTTGGTCTCACTTGCCTTGGTGGAACACTCTTCATTTGTCTTCTTTCCCTACTTGTTCATCTGCAATCATTTTTTTCATAAATTTAGATGTATAGAGCTCAAGAATATTTGTTTTTTTTTTTTCTTTTATCCATCCATTGTATTGTGCATGGAAATTGAGGGGATTACAATCATTTTAGTTATTGCTACCCTTTTTAATGAAATTTCAAATTTTATTGAAATATACATAACCGGAAACACTGTTTTTTTATTGATGGGCCAGCACGCATTAATTTATTCTTAAAAGAAAGACACAAGAAAAATCATAGCACTAACTAAATTGAAATAATATCAAATTAATTGATTAATGTATCTAGTGATATCAAGAAGAGTGATTTAGATATTATATATACTTTTATTCTAGTATTGTGTGGAAATTATTCCACCATTTATGTAAGATAAGGAGTAATATATTCTTTAAAATCATATAATAGAAGGAGTTAAAGGTTTGATATCCACGGTATAGACCAAATACATACTGAGAATTTGCCACTAATTCCTTCTGTTAAAGGCTTAAACCATCAACAACTATATTGTTAATAAATACTTTGGTGAATAATAAAACCGTCAACAACTATCAACTATTGAAAATAAGGCCATTTTATATGTAAAATCTACTAGTAGTAGTATAAATAGATGACAATTTCAACATATAGCCTACGATTAATAGTTTAAATAGGTGATGATTTCAATATATGAGGTCCTCATTAATATGCTTTTATTGTCACATTTACTATATGATTTTTTTTGAATGTAAATTAATAGTGTCTTGAGACACCCTTCTCTTGGATCACAAGAAAGAGAAACAAATATTCTATGGTCAAAGAGAAAAATAATTTAGACATCAGACTTTTAGCGACCTTGAAAATAGTCATCTTGATTTTTCTAAGAATAACTATTATAGTTCTTTTAAAAACTTACTTAATGAGCTTTCAATATTCAAATTCGTTTGCTTAAAAATTGTAAAAAAAAAAAATGATAAGAAATTACATAAAAAAACTTGATAGTTGAGGACTTGGAAGATTTCAAGAAAGGTTAGCAAACATACTTTCAAAAATATATTTTTTATTATTGGCTGACTTTTTAAATTAAAAAGTTACAAAGTAAAAATTTTTATCTAATAAATTTTGTGCATAGTTTTATAATTCTTAAAATTTGGCCATTATTATATGTGTTGCTTAAAAAAAGTGTCATTAACACTTAAGAAAAATCTATTTTCGTGGAGTTCTTTGCCATCTCCTTAACCTTTTATTATAAAACTTAACAATTATAGATGCCTTGCACAACCTACAAAAACCAATTTAATTTCAAGCAGCGGGGGAGTTTTGTTGCATGTGAGGAAGTCTTGGTTCCTAATTTATTTTTCATATATATAAATTAATATATAAGAAAATAATTCCTTTTAATTTTAGTATAATTTATATATTTGGTGTTCCCAAATTTTTTGTGCATTGACATTTACAAAATATTTCCTGAAAATTCTCCTGTAGTTTCAAGGACATAAAAAGAAAGTTACAGTAAATAAATAAATAAAATAAAGAGAGTAATAAAAAAAAATTTGATGCAGGCTACCAATATATATGTTAAAATGGTTTTTATTATTGATGGCGGAAATTATTTAATAATATATTAAACTCCTTGTTAAGAATAACTTTTCCAATTAACTAGGTTAACTTCTAACATAACCAAATAAACGAATAGAAATATACAATTAATTTCATTTAATTTTGAAACAACATCAACATAGTAAATATATCTTCATTATTAATTATGCTTAAAATTTTCTTGTTATTTATTGATATAAACACACGTATTCATAACATTTAATAAAAAAACAAAGAAAATTTAATGTTTCATAAAAATTATAAAATATCTCATAAAAAGAAAAAAAACAAATATTCTAAAATAGAGACAGAGTATCCTTTCATCCGATAATGATAACGTCAGAGTGATGTAAATAATTTAAATAACATCGTCACGGTAACCCAACAGTGTAAAAAAATTGTTTTTAATACTTCTATATTGTCATTATTTTAGATTCTTTTGAAAATAAGGGTAACTTATCTCTGTCCTCATCCATAATTTATTTATATTTCTAGCAGTTTTACCCTCACGTTTTATTCAACTTTTCGAAGAAATAAAGATTTTATTTTACCAAAAACCACAAGATTTTTTTTCTTCAGAAAGAGAATTATTAAAAAACATGATATGTGAAAACATAGTCTTAATACTATGACGTATAATTAAAGATAAAAATTGAAAGATTAGTGGTACGAAGTTTTAAGAAGTGAATTTTAAATTTAATTAAAATTTATAAAATTGGTTAGTAAAATAAAATTTGTATCTATTTATATAGTATAAATTAATTTTATAACGTGATATTTACGAATCATCTCATATCGATAGAGCTATCTTTGTTAATTAAATTTTATAAAATTAACTTGTAAAGAAAAAATTCACATTCACTTATATATTATAATTTATTTTATCTTTTATCGGTATAAGATTTTCAATGTAAAGTTTGAAAGCGGCATAATTTAAAACGTGGATCAAGCACACGAAGCTTTTCTCCCTTTTCCTTTGTGGAGGCAACACCTCTTCCTTACTTATATACGGCCATATATAAAAGACAATTTTGTGTTATTTTTCTTCTTTAATGGCTCACGGGTCCTTTACTTCTAGGTAGTTGCCATACATAAACGACAACGTTCCCTTCTTTAATCACCCCTTGCTAATTAACAAGTGATACAGATTAAAAAAATAATTATAAGAAGATTTCCATTCATCACCTTAACTTCCAGAATTTGATTGAGGCAAAGAAATAGATACTCGACCGAATGTAACTTTAACTATTCTATATTAGGGTTTCTTTTTCATTGTAATATAATTATATATATAACTCAAAATAATTGAAGGATTAAAATAAAAATATATAGTATACGACTAACTAAAAAACATGTTAAACTCTTTTTTATGCGTACGGACCAAAGAGTATTGTTTAGAAAATAATATGATTAATTCTTAGTTTTTGTGAATGTTTAAGGTATTTGGTTCTTCAGGAGTTGTACGTAGAATAAGAGGATGATGATTTGTGTGTAAGTAGCTGTCGAATATGAAATAATAGTAATATTACAGAATCACATGTGCCAGAGAGGTTTTGTCTGAATGGTAGATAGGTGCATGCAGCTACCAATTAACGAAACGCGATGAATTGTTGAAGTTGACGAAACAGTATATTTGTTTCATAAATTGTGACATTTGTCTTGTTCTTTGCTGTCTGTCTTAGAAGTTTAAGCCTCTAATTCCCTTAAAAAAGTGGCTGTGGTGTCTTCACTTGATGCACCACACATAACTGCATTAATTTCTACAACTGGCCATTTCGAAATTTAAGACATTAATCAGCATCATTTCTTCATATAATTCATTATATCTCAAACACCATCACCCACATTGATTCCTTCAAAAGTAGATTTAATTTTGATTAAAACTTCTATCCCCAGTAAGAAATAGTTAAGGCTATAGAATGATTAGATTTATAACTTCTATATTATCTTCGAATACACATAGCATATCCTCTTAGGTGACTTTTTCATTTGAAAAAAAATATATTATTAGAGAAATCTTATAATATACTGTCAGTTTTTCCAACTTAAAAGATTTATAGTATAAGAAATTTTTTGTGTCTTTTAAAACTATTTACTGTTGGAATAAATTTAAGTATGTACTATTTCTTAAAAATGCTCTTTAAACAAAAAAAAAAAAGGATTCTAACTTGTATTGAAATGGTAACCTGTTAATGTTCTCATTAAAAAGAATAGGCAAATTCGGTTCAATTCCAACCCTCGTGTCTTTATTATAGGGGAATAAAAAAGAATAAATTGCAGTATTAGATAAAAATGAATTATAACTATACCATTGTTTTTTGTTAATAACTTATAATTAAAAATCATTGGATGGTCTAACAAGTACTACATATATGTCCTTAATATAATTTGACATTTTCTCTCGACTGAATGTTTATTTTATCTAATAAAATTCCACTTTAGTTTGGCCATTCTAATAGTCTATGTTACAATTTCTTACAATAAAAATGTTATTATTTAATATGTCTTTATAAGTATAATAAGTTTTCGTAAAAATACTACTAATATTTCATCAGTATGTACTTTTTAGTTATTGTAATCTGATATATAGTAGGATCGATTTAGCAATTAAATTTTTGGATAGTTTATATAAGATTTTAAATGTAAACTTTGATGTCACTGTTATGCATAAAAATATAAGTTCATGTATTTCTGTAATTTGCTCTTGTTAACAGGGACGAAAGGAGCGTTACGAAAGACAAAAGTTATAGATTTATAAAAGAATAGTTTGTAAATTATTTTTAAACTATTTATAGAGTTTAGATACTTATTTTGATCCATGAGTTCTCAACCCGTTATTTGTTTAAATTTTTATTTAAAGATAGGTCAAAATTTTATGATTTGATTAGTTTTCAAAACATTGTGCTATCAATTTGTCTAATTATATTTTTTGGGTAGATCTGTTATGGGATGTAGATTCACCAAATGCAATCACAAAATCCAAATGCAGTGTCGTTTTTTGAATACTTAATCCAGAATATTTTAAAAAACGAATTGGGTAACGTTACCCTGCACGAGCAGAACCACGTAAATTTTGGACCTATGCTTTAGTAAATTAAAAATATTATCCTCCAAATAATAAAAATAAAATAAATAAATAAATAATATTATCATTCAATCTGTTTATCATATTTTTATATGTATCCCTTAATTGCCATTCTCGATCTTACCGAATCCTTACAATTTTTACTCCTTTTCTTTTTTTACAAATTTAATTCAAAATTAGACTAATCTTAACGAGTTATATTTACATGTTTTAAAATTAAGAAATTTGTTAATGTTATTTCCTTATTTTTTTAGAATGGTTATGCTAATGAGTTTATGCAATTATAACTACGTTGAAACATCTGATGGATACTTACTAACATTTAAAACAGAAACAACTACAAAAAATTAAAAAGAAAGATTTAGGTAAAAAATAATAGAAAGTTCATAACTGTTGAATCAATTGAATTAATCTCTCTTTTTATTATTATTATTATTATTATTATTATTATTATTATTATAACAAAACTACTATGATAACTTTCCATCATACTTTTTAAAGTACACCTAAAATATAACTTGTCACTATCTCTTAAAAAACAAGAGAATATGCTGTTAAATATCCTTTTAGTAAATATTACATTATTATTTAAAATAAAAAAATAACTTATAAAAAAAGAAAAATAAGATATTATAATTCAAATTTAAATAATTACAAGACATACTTCCCTTGTTTTCAAAATGACTAAAATTTACAATTATAGTTATTCTAAATATGCTTAAGGTGCAGTCTGATAATATATTCTTTAAAAAAGCGAGTACATGTTAACAAATGTCTATGGAGTTTAGATTCAAAACATACAACCACTTATTATTTTTCAGAAAAAATATGTTATAGCAAACTATGATTATAAATTATTTAAAATATATCTTAGGTATACCTTCTTAAAAAATTTATATCTTGTATGTATTGTCTGTTTTAGTGTTTTATTATTTATTTTAGTGTTAGGTAAATGTGATACTATTTTATTGTAAAAAATTAATCATGCGTAATAATAAAGAATTAGTTTTAGATAATGAAAGACGAACATATATGAAATGTAGTACGACATTTTGAGGCTAAGTTGACACGGAAATCACAAAATAAAACAATTATAAGTATTGAGAGGTACATTTACGTTTTTATACAATTTTCTATAACTTCATTTTTTTTAATTTAAGATATAATTATATTAAATTTTACTACAGTATTGCAATATATATATATATATATATATATATATATATATATATTATGTTAATAAAAAAATATTCTTTTATTTATTTTTATATATCTTTTAAGGTTATTTTACCGGAATAAAAGAATATAATAAATTTTATCCATTTTTATAAGATAATGGTACGATTTTCTATTTTACCTATTTCTCTTTCATCTAACATAATAAATACATGCTTAAATTATTTAAAAATTATTGTAGAACTAAAGATATAATTGAAAAATAATAATCAATATGTTAGTGAAATTTTGAATACTCAAATAGAATAATTGATTCCAAAGGGAGGGAGTATCCAACAGCATGACATGCCCACATGGTTTTGGGATGGGTTTGGATTAATGCTGCTGTTAAGGCTTAGGCTCATTGGATTTGTTGAGTTAATAAATGCATGTGAAGATTTTAAGTGAGAGAGGATGAAACTGGTTTAAGTTCTTTGATAGAAGGAAAACAGAATGAAAATAATATTAAAAATAATGGAATTCATTGTACACTTTTTATATTTATTTCTTCTTATCTTTCTAATTTTATCATATTTTTTTGTTCAATTAAACATATTTAACTGGTGTTTAGGAAGAAGAAAAAATAGAGAAAAAGAAAATAAGGTCAGAAAAGAGAAATAAGTAAAAATAATTTTTCTTTTGTTAAAGAGAACTAGAGTAAGAGTAAAATATTTATATGAAGTTGCTTGGTTTAAAAGAGAAAAAGGAAAAAAAAAATTACAGATTATTTTTTGTCATTGAGTAACTATAACGAGTGAATGAGCTTCCTTGAGCTTTCTTTTGAGAATAAAGTTACCTTCTTAATATAAAAACACTACTATATATGTGTAAATGTTTGTTAAAATTTCTTTTAAACAAATAAAAATATAAATATAAGTTTAAAACAACTTATTTTGTTAAGCTAGAATACTGTGATAAAATAAGCTAATACAGAATTAAAAAGAAAACATAGAATGGCATATGTAATGAAAAGAAGAAGGCTTTTTATAATGGTAACCAAACATAACTAATTTATATTTTTATGAAAATCAATTGTTTGTATACTTTTTTAAAAGTTACATTATTTTTAAGCTTAGACAAACTAGTCCAATATCTCAAATTTCCAGACATTTTATTTTAGAAATTTTAGAGATGAGTTATCGGTCTAGACAGAATTAGTTATACATCCTTACAATAACCCTTTTAATAATTGTAGAAGGCATATATTGAAGTAGAGAATGATGGACCACCCAAAGGGACATTCCATGTACGAGGGAGACTGCAATATGAATATTTTAAACCAATTCCACAAGGGAAAAAAAAGATGATTATTGTTGGATAGTGTTTGGTTCTCACATTATTATGATTATGGTTTCTTCTGATGTCATTAATTGAAGTATATACAAGTTTTAAAAACTGAATTTTAATATAAACCCAATATAATAAAATAAGATTTACACCACCGTATATATTATAATTCAGTGATACTTTTAAACGGGAAATTTCAAACATAATCCTTTACATCAAAATTGTAATCGGGAGAGCAACCTGACAGCAAATGACATAATAAACTTAAATAATCTTTTTATGATATGTTTTGAATGGTTAATATTATTTAAGAAAATAGAATTCAAACCTCAGTCAACCTAACTTATTTAAAATAAAATTATACCCACTATAATTTGACCAATATCAAGAAAAAGGATAAATAAAAGTTGTAATAGCTATCACGACAGCTATTGTGTTGCAGTCACGCAATTCTTTTCTGCAAACCACTTCTAATTTCTATGATGATCCATTCCATGTACTTACAGTCCCACACGGTATATGATGCTTCATACGTTACTGTTGCTGTGGACACCAACAACGCAGACCACAATATACTTACAAGTCATAGCATCTATTCCCGAGGCCAATTGATATAAGCATAAAATATCAATATCAACAAAATTTCTAAAGGACAGGACAGTTTTTTCCATGCATCCTCTGTAAATAGGTAGTAGACCTACAACCAAAACACAGGTTACTAAAAATAGTAATAAGGCATTAAAATTTGATGTCAATTGTGACTCTTCATGCTCAAGACAGGGAAACTAACCTCACTGTTCTGATGATGATATTTGAGAGTCAATTTAGAATTTGGACAATCAATTCGGAATAATCTTCAACAGCTCAATATCAAACAAGAGAGTCTTGTCTATCAACCCTTGATTCCTCAACACAAAATCCAAGGCTCGTTGGCCCTGTAAAATATATTTGCATTGCATCTTCCTCATAATCCATTCAGATAGTGGATGAACATAGACATTCGCTTCTTACCGAGAATGTTGTCGGTCTTGGGGCACTCTTGTTGAAATCATTCTCAGGATATCCAAGTTCCGGTGGCACAATTATCCTACAACGACAAACATAATGAAATTTGCTCTCTCTACCCTGTATGTTTATTTCCGCACAAAAAGAACCAAAATACATTTACCTACATTTTCTTTCGTATTCAGATTTTTATGGATTAAAATGATTTAAATATTCCCACTGATTCATAATTTCAATTCAGCTAATAAAAGTCAGGATGTTCTGAAAATTTAGAGTTCGAATCGACAAAGTTGCAATTCAATAAAATAAGATTACACTTCACGAACTTGCAACTGCTAATTGTAGGCGTGATATGCATGGCGCTATTTTTCAATATTAGACGTACTTCAAAATACTATTCTTCGCAAAAAGAAATAAAGTTCAGGCTATTGTAATGGCAGGAAAGAACTCATAAAACAACTCTAGAATGCATCAAATATTTCTAGCAATATAAATGCAGCACCTTCTAATGCCCCCAAGAGCCATGCCCGAAACAGCCTCTTCAAAAGCAGGTATTACCTGAACATTCAAAGTAGGTAAGAGGACTGTCTACAAAACGAGAGATGCAGAACCCAAAAAATAGGGCACAATTGAGCACTTAATATTCTCGAATCTCAGCATCTGGTAGTAGTGTCCATTGGCAATTTCAAAGTGAAGCATTTCATCAAGAAGCGTGATGTAGAGTATATAACTAAGAAATATTTCAAGGCAGTCAAGGAATTATTTTTTCAACCAAGGATCTTTTGCTTTGATAAGGTAGTGGATTAATTCTAGTGAATTAACAATTGTGATGAATTCATTTGAAAACAAGTCTACAAAAACAAGTTGTATGGCACCCACTGGAAGCATCTTGTGGACAGGGGAAGTCAATGCCCAACAAGGATTTAGTCCCACAGTCGTATGGCATGGGAGCACCTTGTGGTCTGGTGAAAAAACATATTATATCACTCATAAATTTGTTAGAAGAGTGGAACCAAACAATGCCATAACAGGATGTTGTGGAAGTGTAGTACATGGATAAAAGAGGACCACAAAAACGAGCTGATACTTATTTGCAAAAAGGGGGGTTTCAATAAACATCTATCTTTTACATTATGTCAGTTACTTGGGAGAAAATCCAAACCCAATTTCCAATGGTTGGAATACAAAATTACTAAAAAGAATGTGAAGTATAAAACTAGTTCACAACAGAAGTCGCAATTTAATTATTACCCTAGCACATCCTGCCTCACTTGGTCCATACATAGAAGCAAAAAACGTAAAACATTGTTCATGGAATAATATTCAAATTCAACATGTATAGCAAAGGTCCTATTCAAGTTGCAATGAACACTAGTTTAATCATTAAGTGATGAGGTCTCTCACCTCATTATAACCTATTTTGAACCTGAAGAAGTCTTTGTCATCGCCCTGCATGACAGAAAAATAGCAGAATAGGTGTGTAATAATCGATCACACCTACAGTATTGATTTATAAGATGCAAATTTTTTACCTCAAAGGAACCGCCCTTGGTTTTATTCCGTGCTTCAAATATGCGTCCATAATAACCTATGGTGTAGCCATCCCAATCAACCTGGATGGAATAGGAAGCCCAAAGTTGTTTCAATTATTTTAATTAGAAGGGAGAATAATTGTTTAAAACACGACGTGGATCCCTTGCAGTTGCAAAAATAATTGCAGGGTGTTCAGTTGTAAATCTCGCATTCAAAACTAATCAACACTATTTTCATTTTTTTCTATCCATATGTTTTGAACTCAATAATTTTTTAAGGGTTTACATGTGTGCAAACTACACTTGAAGAAATGAAGGCTACTCTAATTTTCTTCAATTAAGTTGTCAAATCTGCCAAAAAGCTATCCCATACAAACAAAATCATTTCACTGAACCAAGAAAGTTTGCTATCTAGACTCTAGAGCACCAAAGAAATTTTTATGCTGAGAGTGTTTTAACCTTTTCATAACAGGGTATATCAGACTTCAAATTTCTAACCAATCAACTGTAACAAAAAAAATTATAAAAAGAAAAATGCCAAAACGACTCGGAGCCTTACCACTACTGTCTCTCCCACCTTGGGTTTGGGGCCATTCCCCGGTCGCAAGTCCTGTATTCTTGATGTACATAAATTAATAAAAACATTAATAATAGAAAACATCTTAATCAACCAATAAAGTATATACAACTACTACTACTACATCACCTTATATTGGAGTCCTGAGTCAGTTTCAGTATAGTCTGGATATCGCATTTTTGTCTTGCCATAATCCTTCCCTCTAAGAGCTGGCACTGTATTCACAAAATTCTAGATCACATTGCAAGTCTTCGCCATGCTACTTCTTACTTTATACCACATGGCTCAACGCAGCACAACAATGTCATATTCATTATTTGGTTAAAAAATTCCGATCTCTCCATTTGGTCTGTATACTTCAAACTTACTAAATAAGATACGTATAAAATATGATCGATTTAGTTATTGTCACCGTCACATTCCTAATTTCGTCTCTAGCAGTTTCCTGATTCGGTCTTTTATATGTATAGAGGTGCTAACTAAATTAATAATGTGATAGACCAATTTAATCAAGGTTTATGGATAGAGTCAAATGGAGAATTCGGTGATACAAATAAATTATATGTTTAACCTTATTATTATTATTGAACATAAAACATGAATATTGAAAAATGAAACTGAGACGTAGATTGAGTTTTATAGAGTTATTACTATCGGCAAATTCAGCGGCCAAAGCGATTTGGTGAAGTGAAGTGCTGCAAAAGGTTCCGGCAACAATGGCAGCGGAAGAGAGAAGCATCTTTCTTCGTTGGAACGATGGTGCAGAACAACTGCTGTTGCTTCTGCCTGGTGAAAAGGTAGTATAATGAGAGAAGTGGAGCATAGTAAAGAGTCTTAATAACTGAAACGATAATTGAACGCACCGGAGGAAGAAGAATCGGAGATTTTCTTGGGGTCCTGAGAGAAACGCAACCGTTGGTGAGTGCGGTAATGGAAATAGTAAAGAGAGTTGGAATTGGGAGAAGAATGAAGAAAGAGCGTACCAGAGATTGAGAATTGGGGAGGGAAAGAGATGTGAGAGATAAGGACAACATTGATGCCATAACCATAAATAACAGAGGAATGTAGAAGCGTTGAGGGAAGTGAAGAAATTGGGTTTGGGATTGAGTTGTGGTGAGTGGAGGAGAATAAGTTCCTAAGGTTTATTGCCTCCCATGAGGCTCGGTTCCTTGCTTCTTTTTAACTCCTTAATTAATTAAAAAATAATAATAGGATGCCAAAATACTATTACATTTTCAAATTAGTGAGATGATAAATATTAAATAATATAAAATTGATCTAATTAAGTTTTTTTTCTAAAGGTAACATTGATAAAAAAAATAGTGTTTTTAATATATATATATATATATATATATATATATAATTAGTTTAAACAGTGACAAATAAGAATGTTGATACATAGCAACTTAAGTAATACTAAGTTATTATAATTTTGTATTAATTTAGTTTTTATAATATAGTATTTACAAACGTACCCATTTTTAAATTTGATTTGATAGATTGAGAAAACGAAGATTAAATTTAAATTTAAATATTTTGATATCAGTACAATATTGTTAACAAGCTTTGTTACCCTATGTAACTAAATATTGCATTTATTATATTACCTTAAATATTTTCCTCAACTTTTTCTACTGCATTGATAAAAAAAATTAGCTATTAATTCTTCAATAATTAACGTTGTTTTGTATTAAAAGATCAATTCTTTGAATATTTTATATAAAAATAAAGACAACATAAAACAACTCATGAGTGAAACCTTTAGGAATTTTATCTAAAATTATTCCATCTATAACACTTTATTAAATTATATTTATAATATTAATTTTAATATTATTATTAGTTACTTTTTGTATAAATATTAAATTGTTAGTATTTTAATAATACTTTTTAATATATTTATTATTTATTATTTTTAATATATATATGTATGTGCGTGTGTGTTGTACCTCCTAAACTAATTCGCTAGTCCAATGGTTGTAATGTTATTAGTACACTTGAGAAAAGGGGATTGAATTGAATTCTAACTTTGTTATTTTCTTCCTTATTTTGCTGCCTATTTCGACACACTACTTTTACATACCTCAACCTTCACTAGAAAACTAGAAACACAATTAAACTAAATTATTAATAAAAATCATATATTATAAGGATTTTTCTTTAAATTTAAAATATTTTTCAATTATAAGAATTTATCAGACTTCAAAGATGTATTCTTTAAACTATAACAGATTGGAGGCATTGACTAAAAATTATGTAGGCCTTTATGTCATAAAATAAAATTATAACAGTAAAAAATATTTTAAATGACAATTTTTTTAAATCTTTATCTTCTTAATTTGTAAATCTTTTTAGTAAATAAAGTTTATTTTATTTACATATAAAAGCTAATTTTTATCTAAGAAAAATATTTTTTTTTTCACATAGATACTTTCCACAGAAACTTGTCCAAATCGAATCATCATAAAGAAAAATTACACATGAATGCCACATCTTCCTTTCAAAAATCCTGGCTTAATTAATTGAAGAATGTAAATAAATTGTTACAAATTTGTTGGTGCGAAGTACAACTCTACAACTCTCCCATTGAATAAAATTAAATATTATATTTTCTAACCAATCTTTCTACAAATCCTCCAACTACTTTGTAAAAAAAAAGTGTTAAATAAATAATAAATTCAATGAAAGGTTTAGAAATGAGAAAATCAGTAAAATGATTTAGAACGTTTTCAGAATTTTTCATTCTATATTGTTTCATCGACCTATTTTAATCAAGTAACAAAAGAACCACAATAACATAACTTTTTACCACGCTGAACTAGTTGTATTTCCCCTTTCTAATGTAAAGCATAAACTCCGAATGAGAGCAACTATCCACCCAAAAGAAAGGAGCAAAGTACAGAAATCTTATAAAACTATTTACCGCTCTGACAAAAAACAAGTTAGGAACATGCATCTACCTATTACGCACACACAACTTCAAATCCATTTGACCAGAGTCCTAAATCATGCATGAAAATGACAGGCATATTCATTTCCGAAGGAATGCCACGGTAGCAACCCGGGAGCCTACGGATCCACCAAACATGAATGTCGGATATGTGCGGACATGACTTACATACTGAAATGGGGTCTCTCTGCACGATTCCTCGTCCCTGCCTGCCTCAAGTTCTTGAGCAGAAGAAATTTTTCGTTGGTTGAAACTTTCCACTTCTTGTATCAACTCATCCTTTGTACTGTTACATGATGTGATCACCTTACAATAAACAAGCAGAAAGTCAAAACGACAAGCATTATTAAGTAGTAAGAGCTGCGGCAACTATATCATGAACACATGAATTTGGGAGGAAGACAGCGAGTGAACAAGAAGAGATCAAGATCAATAATAATTTAATGAGTAAAAATAATCCCATTTAGTAATAGGTAAAGTTCACGCCAGATGTGAATGAATTTTAAAGTGCTTACAAGTATTCCACCAGGAGCAACCAACCTCAAAACAGAATCCCAATACATCATCCTGAAATTAAGAAAGCAACAATATAGTTCCTCGGTACCATGCAAAGTAGACTATTATGCGAAGAACACATAAGTATGAGCAAGAAGGAAATGTTAAAAACAGTTTGATAAAGCAAAATAACATCATTCCAATAGACTTATGATAGAAGCATGGAAAACAGAACTGAGTACTTTTTTTACCTCTTGACAGGACCATCAGGATGCAATCCAATAGCATCAAGCGTCCCTTTATCCATTATAAGCTGAAACTCTTGTTCCAACTTTGTCTCAAGGACATCATCAACCTTAAAATAGTTAAAGTCAATGTATTATGCACAAGACATTTCAAGAATGTAAAGATAGAGTCTTGTATGCAGAACAGGGATGCCAAGATACATCTTGGAGGGTCAAAACAAATGCAATTTATCAAATACAACAAAACATAATGAAATGTGATAAAAGTGTTACGAATATATTAGAATATATGCTAGCTAGTAGCTAAGTTAATAAAGCCTGTGTAAGTTACGTAATAAAGATCAATTTCTGTTGTTAGAATGTTTGTTAGCCGCTGAAGTCTGTTATTTGTACAGAATCACTGCTAGCTAGCTCCTCAGTGCAGAATAGTTACCGATCTAATTGTTAGGACTCTAATAAACAACTTATTTTCTTTATTGGAGATTCACTTTCTTAAATCTCTCCTCTCAGCAGTAAAAACTCGTCAAAAAATTCTTAATTTTTCCTTTGTTTTGTCTAATTTTCTAGATCATTGTATTACAATATAAATAATTAAGAAAGGACTTGTTTAAATGAGTAAAACCAGAAAATTTTAATTCTTCTTTGTACACCTAGGAATTTTAAAGGATAATCTCTACCATTTAGAAGTTCAAAAAGAGTTGTTAAAATCACAATGTATTTATGTCACATCTGGGGCAAGGGTAATTTTGAGCTTAGCAGCAGTTATTGATACAACAACTTGTACTTTCCACCAACCAAGATTACCCATCTGACCGATTTCACTTTAAATACTTGCATGGGTAGCTAAAATTAAAGGATGTCAAATCCAATAAGGAGGTTGAAGAAAATAGAAGCATTGAAAACCCAAGTAAAACACCCAGCAATCTACAGTTTTGTTCTTGATTGTGTTGCATGGGACTGTTTAAGAAAGCTGTAATTCACTTCTTGCAGGGATAGAAGCAGTCTTTAGGGTAAATCCTACAACATTTCCTCCTTTATTTTCTCAGTTTAGTGACATTTTTTTTTATTTAGTGTTTGAGTTTGTGCACATGTATGTGTTCATGTGTCAGTTCAGCAGAAAAGAAAAAATCAAAGACATTTCGGTATTTCTCCTATTATTGCCCTCTTTCATTTATTCAGTATTTCTCCACTTTTTTCTTAAATTTTTAGTAACATAATTCTTCCACCAGGTTCATATTTCACATTGACTTAGTTTACTGTTGTAGCCCTGACTATGTCAGTTCTGTATTTGATTTTCCACTAAACACGTTACTTTTACTGCCTATGGAACTGGAAGGTCAGCCACTGTCAACTACGGGTGGATACTAATAATAGGTTGGAAGTTAATCGTTACAAAAGCCCATGAAGACCCGTAGGATCATTGGAAAAATGGCAAGCTCAAATCAGCCACTACTGGTTCGACCTGGTGAAACTAAAACATTGGTGATACTTGATGAAAATGAGTACGTTACAATTCAAGAAATCAGGTCAACGTAAAGGGCGTGCAGTTGCAGATTAAGTCCTGACGTTGAAGACTGGTGGTAAATTTTGACAAAAAAGATACCAACAATTCAAGAAATCAGGTAAAGAACAATGAAAAGGGTATGGTACGTGTATGTACAATTTACAACAGCAAATGGAGGAAATAACAAAGAAAACAAAGATCCAACTGATTTATTCTAGTATTGAGGGCCACAAACAATTGATCAACTAAGAAACAACAAAAAATAGAGCAAACAGTTATAAGTGATTCAAATGGCAAAAGGTGGAATTATGTCACCACCTAGCCTTATAGAGGTTGCCCATAATCCAGACTGTTCAAAATTTGACATCATCATTTGTAAGTTTGCTGAAAAATACTCGCAGTATTAGGATTGAGAATCAATAATCAAGGGGAATAGCCGAATATGGTGATGCTCGCTTATCAACAGTACAGCAATATGTTTGGCATGCTAAACAAACAATCTCAGATACTACTAATCTACTACCTTTGGGATACACAGGGAAATAGTTAAGCAAAACTATGCATTAGATGTGCATATGCATATTCACAAAAACTAAAAGTAGAGCATACCAAAAACTTGATATTGGAAAATCCATCACGATTAGCAAGGCTTTGGGCAAGGTTGACAGCCCTTTCACTATAATCAGTTCCAGTTAAATCAGAGAACCTGAAAAGATGGCAAGATTTTTCTTAATAAGATGCTTGTGATACAACATAAGTAAATGACATCTCTTCACAACCTATATACAGAATTGCAAGAAGCTAGAGAGAGAAAGATTTGGTTTCATTCTGAGAAACTTTCTTATCGATGTTTAACCAGTAAGGTTTCACACACACACATCCCTAAATTTTCGTTTTAATCATTCAATCCATTTCCTTTAAAAAGATAATCATGAAACGCATAAGATTACTTTTAAATGATTTTTGTATAGAAAAATCTCATCCTTATAGCTTCACTGGCATGCACGATCATGAGCTTATATTATATGGATTAATTTGATTCAAGTATTTAATTAAATTTGCATATATTTTTATAAATTACTTAATATAAACCATTTATTACCTTTGCCACCGAGAAATTATCATTGAAAAAATGTTCACATATTTATTTGGTACAAGATAGTAAGACTTTCTGCAGTCCAACAAATAGAACAAGGCGCTAACACATTTTAGTCTAGAGAAGAGGGATGGTAAAATATTGCTGCGGCAAAATTAAAGTAGAGAAGACAATGGCCTTTGCGGTTATTTAGAAATATATATTTTCATTTATTGACACACACATATATTAGTAGTTGTTACCAGAATGTGGCTAAACATGAAATCATACCCTTGTTTAGCTAATTCTTGAAGAAGTAAACCATTGCCAGTCCCAATATCTAACACACTCCAACTAGACAAAAGTTTATCATCTAGTTCACCACCAGCTTCGGCCTTAACAGCATCAACATCGTTTGGTATGCGACCTTGAGAAATTTCAACACACAAGGCTTTTGTCCAAGATGCAACAATTTCCATCACATCAACTCCAAACCTACACATATGGAAAATAAAAGAGAAAAAACACAACTAAACATTATTGCTATCAAAACCAAAATAATGCATCACTACCAACAAATTGTGCATAAATGCATCACTGTATAGAAGTTGACAAGTTCAAACAAACTTTAATAAAAGGCAAAAGAGAAGCCATAGTTCTTTACTATTAAGGAATACAGGTATAGAATCTCAGAATTATAGGCTAGACTGGAAATATATGAAATAGTGATTCCAACAAGTAAATTTCTCCCTCACTGAGGGAAGCAGAGAACTCAAACTCAAGGTATAAAACGATGCAAAACAATATTTCCAACTCATTCTTACCTTGCATAAGTTCCTACATTAAAATATTCATCCGTATTTTCAAACACAGGAATAAAATCAGAATACATGTAATCTTGGTGATCCAAAATCAGATTAAAAACCACTATAATCTCCACCACTTAAAGTCACAGTTGAAATCTACACCGAAGTCATGTAGACCAGCAAAGCACATTATGCACTAGAAGTTTTATTTACCAGACTTCACCAGCATGACCATGTTCACGAAAATTTGTAAGCTCGTCTGCATATGCAGCATCCCAATAACTCTGAAATCCAAGCATGGATGAGACCGCTTCAGAATCGGGTTCATCCTTATCAGAACTGCACACGCAAGAATGAACAGGGAATAAGAAAAGGCAGTCTGTATTGGTAAATCCAGAATGACGATTCATTCATACAAACACCATTTCCCAACTGTAAATTCTAAAAAACAAAATATCCAAATTCCAAAATCCACACGGTTACAAAGATTCAGATCAGATCTGTAAATTATCAGCGGACATCAAATATAAACCACCGTCGCTCCCCTAAAATCAAATGCCAGAAACCAAACGAACCAGATCTTAACATTCTACTTTACTAACGTCCTCGTCTAACATCATTCAAATTATTTCGCTTACAGCTAAACAACAAGTTTTAATTTCACATTATGCGTGAACTTGCAATCTCATGTCATAACAAAAACCGAGGAAGTCAAAATGCAATCAACGAATTAGAAATCAACTCCGACACAGTCCGGTCCGCAGAGCAGCAATTCACAAAAACACAAATTCCAACTAATTCAATACAATCTCGTATTCATTAAAAATTCAGAGCAAGGCACGAGTGTGCGTGAGTGAGAGAGAGGAAAACCTGTAATCGGAGTTAGGTCGAAGGTTGGCGTTGGAGAGAGCTTCGGCGGCATCGGCGTGGCGCTGGTCGTCGTCGAGAGTGCTTCCATACTCGCTTTTGATGGACCAGGAGTCGGCGGCGACGGAGCGGTCATCGTCGGAGATCAGATCGGAGGCGGCGGGAGCCACCGCTCGAGACTGTTGGGAGACGTCGGAGTCCTCCGGCTGCAAGCGGATTCCGGCCATTGAAGAAAGAGAGAAAGGGATTTGAAATCGCGTGTTGAATCGTATGTAATATGTAATGAAATGCTTTTGTTTGTTGGTGCTGACCACTTTCTATTACTACAGCTGCACCGTTGTGTTGTGTGAGATGGAGTGAGTGAGTGAGTAAGTTTGTCACGTAATTACCGGGTACGGGTTTTCGGATCCAAGCCCCTATGGACTCCAATTGCTGGGTACGGGTTTAGTATGCATGTGTAGTTAGATCAATCCTTAACAAATAAAAACTATTTTTTTTTTATTAAAAATCATATTTTACATTAAGAAATCATAAAGAAACTATTTTTTTGTATCTCAATAACAGTTTTTATTTATATTTATAGTATTTGCCTAATAATTTTTACATGGTAAAATAAAAACTATGTTTGAAATGATTTTCAAGATAATATTATGAACGCAAATTTTTAATATATTAGGTTGAGATTAAATAAAAACAAAAAAAATTATATATTTATTCTTTTAATTTACATCTACTTTTCAAACAAATTTATCTAACAAGTATTTTAATTTTAATGAAAATAGGTTGAGGAGTATCGGGTTTGCTTAATTCTAACATGTAAAATTGAAGTTAGACTTCTTATATATTATAGTGTTTTTTTTAAGATTGACGAATCATTTATTAAAGTTTGAGTTAATTTTTAGTTTACAAGGTTTAATTTATCTGTTTTTTTTATTTATGGGAATTGAACATATATCAGACAGTATAGAATATTTCGGGCAAACTGCCTTTTGGCAAATCTAATTTAAGTCTAAGATATTGAAACTTTAAAATAAATCTGACCTGTCCACGTAAAATGTGAAAATTAAAATCAAGTTGCTACTCAAGATATATGTATGTAACATGACGAAAATAGATAGGTTAAACATTATAGAAACCGAATTTGAGTTATGAGTATATTTTTTTAAAATTAATAAAACACATGCAAAACAATGTAATTATTCATAAAGGTATCTGAAGTTTTCAAATTTTGAAGAATAAATAATCAATTTACCAATTAGATATAAAGATTACGTTGAAAATTTAAAAGATTTGTATCACTCCCATAAGTGTTCTTAGATGGAATGAGCAGGTTAGGTTACTCTTTTATAATCTAAACCCTAATTCCTTAGAATAATTTATACGCATGTTTCCTCTCCTCGCAAGTCGCAGTCAATCGAAAACCGGGTCCTTTATCATGGCAATTTTCCATATTTTTCTTGTGTGATGTACAAGTGCTTTTACAAGTGCTTTTACAAGTACTTTCACTCAGTGTGTAAAGGAAACCATCCGACACCTTTAATCTTCTTGTATTTCAAATCTTCAACCTTGAAAATGTCAATTTCTAGAACCATTCTCTCAACACCTTCGGCTGCTGGATTCTTTTCCTTCATGGGAATTTCCTCAGCATATGGTCCAACTCACCATTGGCATCTTGACAAGAAAGCCTCAAGGAGAAGGAGAAAGAGAAAGATAACAACATACATCAATCAAGACACTTGATGTTTTCTTCTTGTTCCTCCTTTGGAGGAATGGTGACATTCCCAAGAATTACTACCACATTCATGACTTGCAATGGCCCCACCTGCACTCAAATATAATATATTTCTCTCTGCTTTTTCATGTGGACCAACCGGAAGAATAACAATAAAGTTGAAAAAGGTCGTGACAGTTTGATCGATGGCATGATATACAACTACAATTTGGAAGAAGTGTCATGATCAATGCAGTTCTACGTAAGAACAAAGCATGAAAAAAAAAAACCGTATCATGAAAGTACTGTATCCATTGTCAAATAGAAGTTGGATCAAAATGTGTTCTCACAAAATACCGAAAGGAAGCACAACATAAAATATGGATATGAAGTCTCAGTGTGGAACGAAAGAAAGAAGCTACCACAACTTAAGTGGAATAGGGTAACTTCTTTGTGGCCTACCAAGAGTCCTACACTGTACAATAAAACGTTAAAACCTTTAATAAGCTGATACCTAAATGATTTACATTAAAAAAGAACAAAAAACTGATTATATATGCATCGATAAAAAATAAACATTCACTATTTAGCCGTGACATCCATTTTCCGAGTCTGAGAATGAAACATTTCAACTATATCGGAAGCTGTGCTACATTCTTCTGGGTTTCTGTCTGAGACACAGCAAATAAATCTTGGAAATCTGATTGAAATGCCTCGAGATGGATGAACTAAACCAATTGCAGCATGATGAACTGGGGATACTGTAAAGTCTGCTCCTTTTATTTCCCAAACGACTTGTGGACAAAACCAAATGTCCGGTGCCTCTCCTGTTTGATAATATGGCGGTTTTTTGGACAAGACTTTGTCCCCAGAGAAGAATTCTTTCATCTGCAGTGCAATATAACTTCGTGTTAGTGATGATAAAAAATGTTGGCATCAATATAAAAACTTCAAAAAGAAAAAGAAAGCAATAATAAGCACTTTGTGCACCTCCATTTAGGCAATGTTTAGATAACTGGATTAGTTAATACTGAAGAAAGATCAGTTTAATCTACATCATTACTACAGGATAAATTTCATGATACCAATAAAAGCTCCGCCAATTTCACATATTACTAGTCACAAACATCGTCTCCACCCAACCTTTTTCTCTGATCTAGCAAAATTCTATGATAAACACAGATAGTAGGCCATAGAAAATAATAAAACCATAAAATACCTTTATATTAATGTCTATTAAATTTTAATAAATTAATTCAATTCTGACTCACTCTAAACTGCAAAAAATATTGTCAAGCCCATATGAACAAAATACTAAAGATTGCTCCCAGAATGCAAATTGGACGTGGAAGAACACCAAAATAAATTATTATTCTGCTAATACAAAGGATTCATTTGATTTTAAATATTCTGATTAAGTAGCCAGACAAAATTGTCCGCCGCACCCCCAAAAATTGTTTTGCTGTCTTCAAGGTTTAAAATGTTTTTTAAGCGGCCTCGAGAATACATTTACCTGAATATGAATGACTAGTGACTTGCAGAAGTCAGCATAAAACGGTTAACAATCAACTATCATGAACTTCAACTATGGAAGCAAAAGAAACATAGACACGACCTTGATGTTTCTAAGGGTTCATATTTCAAACCAAGGTTAGGAAAAATATAATTAAGATTACATCCTTAACTTAATAGAGTATGTGGTACTTTGAGTTAGCTGGCACAGCGCAGAATATTTTTAAGTCAACAATTTATTATACCTCTATATAAAATGAATCTGAGAATCCAGACATCACTCGACATACGCTTTGGTACTCCTCTGTTTCAGGATTGAAACATGCAACAAGAAATGGACTATACCTGCAACCGTAGAAGATCCATATATACAACAGTAAAGTAAATCGCTTTCATACAACAAAAACAAAATCATTGTGTAGGCGAAAATTGCATACACTTTTCTGCCAGTTCATTTTCCAATTGTTTTTTCAACAAAATCCTTAAGTAATCATGTATGGCATATCAACCAGTGAGCAAAATAATAAAACTTCATGATTTCACTAGATAGACACAAATTTCTATCCCAATTACATGGACCATGACATTTAAAACACCTTTTTCAAACTCAAGTGTCAATCGGACCTTGGTGATTTATACTTACTATAATGCATCACAAATTAAATTTGTTAGATAGGAATATTGCTTTATTGGTTGCACCTAACACATTTTACCTAAAAATTTCATACTTAAACAAACTATTGTTCATCTTTTGATTTGTACTAAGCATCTGTGAATGAAACGACATGCACTGAGAAATTTAGGCCTACATCCATGGATGACTAAAGAATAATTCACTAGGTTCAATGAAAGTAAGAGACAAACAGTTGCTTCTCAATATTAAAAACCCTCACCCCAATTATATGTTTACTGTTAAAAATGTTTTACCCTAACTACTAAATTTAAAAGGTTTCTAATTACCTAGTCCCTTTGCTTCGCTACCTAACCTCCAGTAGAAGTTCGTTATCCAGTACTGCTCTCTGATGGGTCAGTTTCACAGGTCAAGCCCAGAACTAAATACACCACACACAATTTCATTGGTTGGAAGGAACTTATATTCATCCAGTATTTCAAATTAGATTTTTTAGTGAGCTAATGCCAACCGCCACAGAATTCCTAGTGTGGTGCATTTTCTATTTTACGAGTGGTAGCCAGCCACTCTCATGGCCAAAGAAGTGGTAATTTTGTGGTAGCCACTTGCACGGCCAAAAAAGTGGCAATTTTGTGGTAGCTGACAGAAAACGAATTCCACCCCCCTCAAAACTATCATTTTTTAGAGTTTTAAGGGGTAAACTCAACCGCCCTAAAGATTAAAAACCCTAACCGCAACATTTTTTCCCCATGCTTTCTCATCTCTTCTATCTGTTCTAACTCAGTGCAACAAGTGCGGCAGAGCCGCCAACTATGCAGTATAAACTAGCATTTTGGGGGTTAGCTGTTACAAGCTACTGTCACTATATGAGATTGATAAACCTAGCAGGACATGGAATTTCTAGAGATACAAAACCATTCTTTTGCCTTCACCTAACATTCTTTTGACAGAACTTACTAAAAATGTGAGATAAAAATGCAAGCTTCATTGCAGCATCTTAAAATGATTTTACGAGAAAAAAAAGTACGAAGATTAAAATTACCATCCAGCTTTCCTTCCATTTCCATGCCAAGCACCAATTGGTACTAAGTCAAGAGTATCATTTAATCCTTCCACATAATCTCGCTTGACCTACAAAATGAATGATCAGAATATAATACAGATTTAATACCTAAAATGTCCATAGTCCTGCAGGACAAATACTAACTTTTAACCATTTGTCAGAACGCTTTGATGGAAAATAGCCAGCCTCAACATCCAATGTTTTCACCATAATTCCTTCACATGAAGAGTGGAGTGCATCTTCCAGGAAAGCATTTATCTTTGTTAATGTGGCTTCACAGGCTAAGCAAGCATCATCTGCTTCAATCTACATTTAAGTACTCATATATATGCCTTCATGAAATAGATTTCAGTAGAAGATAGTAATCATAATCTGAAGCGCTTACAGTTGTTTCCTTTGCATATTCAAAATACCCGGGTTTCTCATCATAGAATAAATCCTTCAGATCTGTATAATTTCCAAGACAAACAAAAGGATTAAGATGGAAGTTAATTACAAGTCACAGTACATTTTTGCCTTGCCAGAAAATGCAGAAGATTTAAAATATAAGATGATTAGATGCATACACTTTCGTCTAAGGCGTAGAGGAAAACCCAATAACCTGCAAATTCAAATGAAATATCAACTGCTTAAGGATAATTTGTCTCATATATATTATAGAGCAAATCAATACTGCCCAAACAGACCTACTTTGTATCTAATTTGAGATTCACATGTTTGATCATCATTGATTAACTGCACCATTGTGCATAATGAGAAAATGACACATTTTTTACCCTATCTGGTTTTATGATCCATCTTACATAAGATAGCATCGTTGCACAGTCTTGTAAACTACCCACCCTATACTCCCACACAATCAATATACTATCCGGTATTATCCAGTAGTTAGGATAAAACATCTTTAGTATAGTGCAAAACAAGACCAACGTGTTCACAAGGCACATTTGCTAAGCTCATCACCAATTTATAAAAACTTGAGTGAAAGATAATTACTGCTCTCCATTTGCGAACATGATATCAAAGACAAAGATGCATATATCCACCTGCACGAACAGAAGATATCAGAATTAAATCCAGAGAATTAAACTGCAAATAGATTTGAAGAACTAGAGAAGTACACAGAAAGATAAGAAATCCTACTACAAGAACTAAAGCAAAAACCAAACCACACCAAATACAAAGGAACCAAACCAAAGTAAAATGGCCTAAAAATGAGCTAAATAGAAAAATACAAAGAAGAAGAAGAAGAAAAGAGCATAATTTCAATAGAGCTCTCCAATCCCTCTCTAATTTCCATGTTCTTGATAATTAAATAAATGTTTTAACACTGCATCCTAATAAACTGTTCAAAAAGTTAATGAGTCACGTAACATTCCTAAGATTGTTAAATAATTGGTTTTGATCTAAGTTAATTACAACCTGAAGTTAAATAACTATGCTGTCCATAGAACAAACCATTACCAACATGCATTCTATTGAGATATTGAGTAGGGGGTGGGGGCAGTAATTTTCTTCTTGCCAAACCCTTGTGAAAACCCAAAGCTCCCTCTAAGGCCGAGTCTTTTATTTTGAACTGTAATACTGAATAGAATTAATACAGATGACATGTGTTTCATAGGCCAAATGCAAATGTCCAACCTTGATGCTCTCTGCAGTAACTAACGCATCTTTGCCACCTCTCCCACGTGATGATAGCTCCTGGAAAGACATAATCCTACATCCATTTTTCCTATCAATACCAACAACCTGAAAGGTACCGGAACTATAAAATTATGAGTGAATACAAGGAGCTAAGTTAACAAGAACAAATATAAAGAATATCATGGAAAAAAAAAAATTGTACTTCCGCATCCATTACAAAAGTTGATGCAACAGGCTTGCTGGCTTCCTTGATTATGTCAATCAGATCAGGAAATCTTGAAGTTGTTTCGTCCCCATTTCTTGAAAAAACACGAATTGATCCATCAACTAACTTGTGAATTTGAGCCCGTTGACCATCATACCTGGGATGCCATTAAACTCAATTCAACGTGTAAAACAAAAATGCAAATTATCTTGAACAAGAAAGACAAGTAATGCCAAAGCGGATCTTAATGCTTAATGAAATCACCACATTGAAAAACACAGAAGATATTTTAAATCTATTCAAGAGATTCTACAAGTTTCACATAAAACTGATTATACATGAAGCTATCTGACTTTTTTGCACCTACTACTACCTCTCTTTTGTACAATAGTGCAAGTAATCACTGCACTATGACAGCCACTTCAGAAATTCTTCTATCAATTACAAACCAGATCAAAATTTCAAATTTTGAAACCGAGAATGTAATAAGTTTATTTTTTTCTTTACCAGCAATCTGATGAATCTGCATTGTACCAGCTTTCCTACCTTCAAGACCATTTTTAAAAGATTAAATCTTTAATTTTGATAAGGAAAGATACTTTTTTTTTTAATAGTCAACTTGCAAAATCTTTAGAATTCAGTCTAGGAAACTTAACCACGTTGTCCCATAAGTTTGTAAAGACATGACTGAGAAGACAGGCAGTGCAACTTAAAGGATTCATCAAATAAGACGCAGGATAATATAGCATTGACATACAAAGTTGAGAAACATCGAAGTCATGTAGAATTGCATAAAAAATTACTATTTTAATATGCACATTGCTTAACAACCAACCTGTCGTGATTGAAACTTCATATATATCCCACCAAAATATTAAATGACAACTTGCTCCTTCATGTTCATTGTTGAATACAATGAGATGTAAGAGAGAAGTGAACATAAAAGGAAAACAACTAACTAATTAAGGAATAGGGCATACTTATATTCACATGTAAATGCTTTATTTTCAAATAGCTTCAGTGCTTGAGGAATACCATTGGTGATCCTATGAAGAAATGGAAAATACAAGAATCAATTGGGAGTTAATAAAGTGAGGACTCGTGAAGACTCCTGAAGTTAAGAAAAGGTTCTAGGAACTTGAAATCAAATCATCAAGATTTCAAGAAAGGGGCGATATATGGAATAGTATATACTTTGCTAGCATAGGCTTAATAGGGATTCCTGGAACCATTGATAAACTTGAAACAGAAAAATCAATGCCTCTGTTCATGAGAGATGGAACTATGAGATCCTGCATAAAGTAAATGACAATGAAATATTTTAACATCACGAGACTGCTTTATTGCTTAGAGTCAAAACTAGGCAGATTATTCTTCACGAATCAACCTTAAAACAAACAAATATTAATTACAGACCATAGAGAGAAAATCAGAACAACTTAAGCAAGTTATTAGAACCTGAAGAGAAATTACTGGTAAAATTGTATATCAAACATAATCAGTATTTGATAATATTAATCAATGCATAAACTTAGAGTGCCTATACTTTCTCACTTTCAACAAAAGCTGCTCAGAAATAAAGAAACATCTAGTGTCAAGCTTCCTATCTCCTACTATATGAGAGTACTGTAGAGTCTTAACAACAACAACCTAATGAATGCAATAATGCTGTGGTTTCAATCAGAAAATCTACCAAAACGCAAGACTCACAATTCAAAGATACAATACTTACCAGATTTGGCAGTATGTTATATGCTTCGACAACTTCCGTAGAGAGAACCTGGGGAGTGAGGAAAAATATTTAGTGACAGATATAAATTCTACTATTAGATAAAACAAGCCCCATGAACCATGTTGACCTGTAACAAACTATTAGTGTTAAATCCAAAGCATTGCAGCACATATAAAATCCATAACCTCACATGTAGCTTCATCTTTTCATACAAAGTTTCACAAAACTTGTTATGGAAAATAGTAATAACTTTTATGTGACACAGATCTAAAAAACATTATAAAGGGGTAAAACATTGAAGGGTAAGCCTTCCAAGTTTGAGCCAACAGAAATAATAGATAAAAGAAAAGGAAACATGAATGCTAAGAATTGCGACCAAGTCTATAATCAGTGAATCATTAAAGTTTCATTGGAATTTGAAAATTACTACACTACTGTTTTTGCATTATTTACAAGCTAATTACATGATACAATGGCCTTTTGGCTCTTACTAATCTAGGTTGACTCTGAATTCGATAAAATTATTTACAAGTTTTACAGGAATTAGCATGAATATAAAAGATAGAGGTCTTGTGAAGATGCACCATTTATGCTGGCTAATTTGTCAGCATAATGCTTGAATATTTAAGAAGTTTCCGCTAATGAATTTCCCACCAGACTGAAATTTTGGGGTTGTTAATTTAGTGTCTAATAATGTCAATTTGTCTAGCTAACAGCTCTGGCACTTACCTTGAAATTATATTCCCTTCAGCATCAGCTACTTCAGAGCAAGTAAAGAAGAAAAGAAAGAATCTTAGTGATGTGCATTCTGTTTGTTCATTGGTATTTTCTTTTCTTTTCTCTATGGAGAATTTGTCCTAGTGCAGCAGTAAGGTTGCACCTTGATGACAGATTGATCATGATTCAAATATGGAAAAGTCTCTTTGCATATAAGAGTGCGTATAATGACCCTCCCCTATACCATTGCAGTGAGTAGCCTTCTAACCCTGGGTACACTAGGTTTTTTTTTTCTTTGGAGGATATGCTATCCTCTGCTACTGCACTTTTCTCTCTCCCTCTTATCTGAGAATATTTCTTGTAATGTATTAATACTGAGTATTGAAAATGAAATTTTTGGTTGTTCCATTGCTAGACATTCAGGGGATTAAAGAAACTAACATATCAATGATGTCTGTTGAATTTGGAAGGAGGGCATTTAGAAAGATAGGGAACATAATCTACGAGAGAAGGAAAAGCCTTTTATTCTCATAGAATGTAATGTATAGGTTTTTCATATAGTCCGTACACATAAACTCTTTCGGGAGAATTACTGGAGGTTATCCCTTAAGATTATAACAAGTGAGGCAACTTCCAAGAAACCAATATCCATGAACATTAAAGCATTTTAGCATTGGATAGTTGAACTAGAAACTTCTACCAATGTCTTGTATTATGTGTTACTCATGCTTTTCCCTAAATATATTCTCCAATAAGGTTATCTTATATATTAACAAAATCTTATCTCCTATTATCCTATTAAATTAAAGGTCCTCTACATAGAAATGGTACATGAAAAGTAATTAATAAGACAAAATAATATCAATCATTAAAAAGCATATAGGGAAACAAAATAGCACGTTAATGCATAAACTTAGTCATAGGTAAAAGCAGATGACTGCAGAATGAACCTGAAGTTTCTCCTTCAAATTTTCTGCAGTTCCTCCTTGGTGAAAAGTAGGGCTAGAATTCATAACAACAGCATGAGCCAATGCAGGCAAAACAGTTCTAAGCATGGCCCCAATCCTTAAGTTCCTGACCTACACAGGAAGCGGAGTTCAAACTTGGACTCAAGCATAGAAGGATAAAAATCTATCTATCTACCTATTGATATCAAGGCATTTGAGAAGTATACCACCAGTCACCATCATATACAAACATTCAGAACAGTAGATATTGAAATGTAATGTGTAGAGAGAAGATCACACAACCTAGCCTGATATGACTGCTGATGAACTAACTTAACCATTTATAAGAAATGTCCCCTTTCTCATGTTTATGATCACAATAAGAAATGTCATGTCTGCAGCGTAGCAAATAAATCAAGCCACATTCTCATCTGTTTAGAGATAAGATAAACCCAAATCCAAATTCCTCACTAGTAAGTACTACTTAGAATCTTTCTTTTCCATAGACCCAGTTGAAGCAGTATACACATACCTTGATGAAATTTATCTAAAATATGGATAAATACCTAACCATAACAATCTGTAAGTGCCACTACAAGCCATTAATAAGATTTATGGCGCATCTAATAAGGATAAATACCTATATAACAATCTGCAACTGTAAGTGCCTTGACCTTGAAATAGGATAAACTTCCCTCACACAAAACTTGTATGCACCAAAAAAAAAAAGATATTTACCAAGGTGCGAACAAGAAACTTCATCTCCTTCTCACGGCAGGAGTGCATGAGATGAACAATGATGCCTTTCTTCCGAGATGTACTTCCACTGCCTGTTTGTACACTGATGAACACTACATAAGAGCATGCGGAGCAGAACTAAAAGTCCACCTAACTAAAGAGCAATACAAACATTTGAATTACATTAAATTAACCATGACCCTAAGTCTGGCACCAACTTTAACTAAACATTTGAAGAACAGACAATTGGGAGGTATTATACGCATTGTGATCTTAGGTTACCATACCAAACAGAATGGCTGTTAATACCTTATCTTCTGTAGCGCAGAGAAAACATCCTTAATTAGAAGTGGTGTAGGTGGTGCAAGCAATCTCTGTGTTTGACGGCATTCTTGAGCAACATCACCTTTAACCATTGCAGGTTATTTCAGTTATTAAAAATCCTCACAGATAGAACATGTTTAGTAGTAAAACAGTAAAAAACTATGAAAGCAATCATCCAACCAAGATCACCAAATTTGTTGTACATCTCCCTTATTTTCAAACGATTTGTTCCACATGCCTCTTCAAGTGCACCAGTGACTAAACTTCCACCAATATTTAGTTCCTGACATTAATAGTATTAAGTAAGGAACTTTGTTAGTGCATAATAACACTCATATTGCAACACTGTAGATTCCTATTCGCATTCAAACTTAAAACAAATAAAACCCAAAAACAGTAATGTAAGTTTGCAAATAGGTATTTTTATGGCATAAATAAAGTGAAATTAAATTGGCTGATAGATTTTAGTGGTAAATTTTTAATATAGAAGTAAGAAATACTATTAGCTTCAAGGGGAGAAGAAAAATAATGCAGAGTGACATAGGGGACCCTGCTTCCTACATGCTCACATGTTATCTATAACTATGTTTATAACTGTATATAAAGGGGATATGAGACTTTGGTGTACACATTTTTGTGTTCCATTTTGCCCCTATATCTTCCTTTATAGTTCTTCTTGGTAAGTGGATTTATGTCTAATTTAATCTCGCAAAACTGACTTGTAAGATGAGAATTGTACCCCACTTATTTATTATAATTCGGCCTTCTTCCTAGTCAATAAGAGATATCGAACAGTCCTCTATTTATTCTTATAATTACACTCTTCAAACCACGCATATCTCTAACTGTATCATGCAAACCACCCATTTATATTATTGAATTTATTAATTTTAAAAAAATAAATAGAGCCTCGAAATACCTTTTTTTTCCTCTTTTATTGTTGATATCACAGCTACACTCGTTGTTGTGATAAAAAAAAATGAAGGAATAGCAATTCAAAGAAAAACTAGAGATGCAAAATGGCTAGTTTTGATACAAACAGTCACCCTCAAGCAACAATGAAGGGCTAAAATGCCATATATAACAAATTGTCAATGTGCACCAAGGAATTCAGGTCCTGGGCTTCAAAAACTTGATACAGCACATATAAAAGAGCAAAGGAAAGGATAAATGTTTTACTTTGATTTATTCATTTATTTTTCAAATTACTCGGTAGCCATTTCATTCTCATCAATGATAAAGATTACAATCCCAAATGTCAGAACGGGAAAACCTACCTTATTTTCATGGTCTGCAGCAATTTTGTTTGTGCATAGATACACAGCAGGAAGCACATCTGCTGGAGATAAGGCCAACAAACTGTGTAATAGAAACATTGCATGCAAACAATGTTCTTTAATTAGCCAATTACAGGAAAAACTGTTTCATTATTCCATAAAAAGGAGAGTGGAAATGAAATAATACAGAGTGTGACTAGTAACAAGTGAACCTTCTGAACATATTGCATAACAATGAAGTAGCTTTAATCTTTCCTCTCTCACCCTCAAGCAGGTTGAAGGTTCGTGCAATATGTAAATATGGTGCAGGCTGTCCTTCTCTCCAACATGCTGCTCATTTATGTCGATTGTATACATAGGTTACAACACAGAACATGAATATTAAAAAGTAAAAATAAAAGTAAAAGCAGGGGTTTGAAGAACTTCTAAACCAATATATCCGGGGGATAAAAACTAAAACAAACCATGTTCTTTAGGGTTGTATTGCTCTGGTGGTAGAGATAGTACAGTAGCATCTACATTATCGTTTAACACTTTCTGCCCAGAAATATCAGGCGTTACTCTCAATCCCTCTGATGCACGCTTCTTTACTAAAGGTCTATCAATTTTGCTTTCCTCTAGAACTGATAATTCATTTTCATTTTCGCTAAGATTTCCGGAATTACAGTAATATATATCCAGTGCTTTATTGACATCTCCTTTTGTCTTCTTAATTATAGTCATGGCATGTTTCTTTAATGACTCATTCCCATTTATTATCTGCAAAAATTGATCAATTTCATCCTTGTACATTTGTCCAACATCAGCTGGCAACAAGTCCTCAACTTCAGAGCTTTGGTCAAGCTTTGGTTCAGAATTATCAGATTGAGTACCACCAGGCATCTCAGGTGTTACTTTACTGAAGAATCTTGTAAGTGTGGACTGCTTTGAACCACTTGGTTCAGATTTTGCTTTGACTTTGCCTTTTTTGTTTTGCTTACTGTCACTACTTCTCTTCCTTTTGGCAGGAGAAATGGGGCTGGGTGCTTTAGGCCTCAGGATAGTTAATTTGGAGTCTTGACTCGGAAAGATGTCTGCATTTTTGCAAGTGTTGTGTGTATTATTAAGGCTAGGTTTTACAAGTGAATCAGTGTCATTTAGCGTGCAGCACTTGGATGTTGAAACAGGAGTTTGACTGGAAATCACTTGCTCATGAAACTCAGTTTCACGTTCATAGAAATTAGAAACAGCTTCAACAACATTGCTCCCTGAGATGCTGATTATATCCAGCATCTGGTCTCGGGTGACCCACGTGGGCAAACAACAACTAAGTTCTCCAATTATTTTCTCTTTTTCTTCATCATTCAGCAAAGTAGGATCTTGTTTACAAGTATCTCCCATAGAAGAAGAAGGCAAACCCACACCCACATCTGGATCAATACTTCTATCACCCTCTATCTCCTCCAATGGAATGACTTCTTTGTCCATGCCTTGACCAGGTTCCAGAGCATCACTAACAGCCTTCTCAGCCTTGAAACCCACTTCACCAGGTGCACGGCAAAAACCCCTTAAAAACTCGTGCTTATTAGCATTCTCATCGACCAACCCAGCAAAATGCTTCCTAATTCTGTCAGCATGTTTACTGTCACTCTTCTCAACATCCAAACCCACAGTCGGAACAACCCGCTTTGGCTTCAAAAACTTCACATACTCCCTGAGCTCATCATAGTTCGAGTGCTCACTATAGGGCACAAGATGAATCTGAAATGAATCCTTGGACTTCACTGCAAACCTACTGCGCTTCACCTCATAGGTCCACCCGGTTGGAACAAAGCCCACAACCCTAGAGTAGGAACCCCCTCTCTCAGCCATAACCTCCTTCATCTTAACAAAATTAGGCCTAAAGTATGGCCATGTCTCCCCCAACACATTCCACCCAACTACATGAATATTACTCTCTAACCCATTCTCAGTAAACTCACCGCTCTCCCCATACCCAAGAACCCTCAAAACCTCCATCTTCCTAGCATCAACATGTATCTTCCTCTTAAACCTATGAGCAAGCTCTAGCAAAATCTTCTCCTTCCCAATAACATAAGTAGCAACAAGAAACAGAACTTTATCATTACTATCACTACTCTCACGCTCAATCCTCTCCACAACACTGGCAACGTAATCGATGGATTCATCTTGCGAGGGGAAAACGAACTTAGGGTTACAATACGTGGTGTCGAGAAACACCGCATCGGCGCCGACGAAGGAGGCGAGGGCGGGCTCCGAAAGCATGGAACTAGAAAAGCGGAAGTCGCCGGTGTGGACGTACCTTAGGGCGGCGGTGCCATCGGCGCTGGGGAGGGCGAAGAGGAACTGGACGGCGCCGGGGCAGTGGTTGGCGTCGAGGAGGGAGACTCGGACGCCGTCAATGAGGAGCGGTTGGCCGAGGGGGAGGGGGACAACGAGGGCGGCGGGGACGTGGAGGATGTGGCGGAGGAGAGAGGCAGTGGTGGCGGAGCAGAAGATGACGCCGCGGGACCAGGAGGCGGAGAGGCCGGTGTAGTGGTCGGAGTGGAAGTGGGAGAGGAAGTAGGAGTGGGAGTGGGGGCCGGCGTGGCGGAAGGCGTCGACGAGGAAGCGGGTGTGGGGGATGAGTTTGGAGTGAGGGAGGGAGGAGGGGAGTGGGGGGAGGGAGGCGGAGGGTGGTGGAGAGGGTTGGGGTTGGAGGGTTTTTAGGGCGGTGAGGAATAGCTGGGTGGAGTCTAGGGTTTCAGAATCCATGGAAGTAGGAAGAGTAACCAATCACATTGGGAGAAGGAATTGGAATGGAAGAAGAAAGAGGATCTTCAGGTCTGGAATCGGAAACGGTATGCTATTTTCTTTCTTGCTCATTTCAGGTGCTTAAAAGATATAGTGAGTGTGGCTGGCGCCAAAACTATTATACATGTTATGCCAAGGACATGCACATTTTGTTACTTTCAGATTCCTACCTCAAATTTTTTAGGCTGAAATTTTCGAGTTCCGGGCATCGTTTTATTATGATTTTATCGTCAGAATCGTTAATAAGAAACTTAAGAATATTATGAACTTAAATTATTTCACAATTTATCCTGCGGATTGATATATTTTATATAAATTAAAATATCAAATCAAGTAACAGCTATAGCTTTTCACCCCTTTTTTTCTGGTTAGTCCATATTCGTCTAAATGACATGTTCGCATGTCTTTATAATGATTTAAACTTTCTGAATTATAATTATGATTGCCAAATTTCTTTTATTGTTGAATGATAGTACAGTCAGTATACACCTGTTACTGTCAATCAACATTAAATGCAGCCTTATATTTTTCTTTATCAATTTGTTCCTCGAGTGATCCAAGCATAGCCTCGCCGCTGGAGCTGAAGATTAATAAATGCTTACCCTTAGATTCTTATGAGGAATGTCATATGCACACAATTAAATATTTTAATTTAACCTATATAATCTGAATAATATCTACTAGGCAAGTCTTTACAACGAAACTTTCATTTCGGAAGAAACATTAAATATTTTCAGACATTGTAGGAAGCGGAGGGCAACATCTAACAAATTAAAAGAAAAAAAGAAAATATCAGATTATGCAGACTTTCACCCTCAGTAGGGGGCTCAAGAAGCACCCTCAGTAGAGTATATATATCAGATTACGCAGACTTTGCACACGCAGGCAGTTGGCATTGGCGGCAAAATTTGATCTATAAAATGCTGACTATACTACAGATTAGACTTGTCATTTCTTTCGCGTTCTCTTGGCAGGTCCTTTCGTTGAATGCATTTTCCTTGTGTTTGCCCTGTCACTTTTCTGCCATTGAAAAACATTTCCATAAACCTTACAGTTTCAGATTTTCAATTTAAACTGTCTTATAAACGAAATACTGGTGTTCTTTACCTTCTTTCTGAATCTCTTTTTATGCTGCTCCTGCCCTTTGTGATTCTTCTCAGCATTATCCTAAAAAAAATCATAAATGATTTAGTTTTCCAAGCATGTTCAATTCAGTAACAAATAATTATTTTATTTAACTGAGTTGCAGTAGACTGCAATTGAGCTGTTGAACAACCAACCTCGGTATCTTTAGATGGTATCTCTGCTATCTCTTGATTCTCAATCTCACCATCACTGTTGAGCATAACCTTCAGTCTGCCCTCTCTAAGTAGTTTTTCAGATCGAGCATGTCTCTACAGTAATTTACAAAGTCATCATTCATAATAAGAAGCTTTACAAAATGACAAGAAAAATTTGATAGGTGTCCTCTCGAAGTTGATCATATTGTCGAGTTGAATGAAATGCTAGTTTTATTTTTCTGGCTCATGGCTAATCCTCTATCCCATAGGGCATTAAACCTGTGACTCAGGTAAGGATTACCATTACGGTTAATGGGATACTGTTGTGCATCCACAAATAATTATTATTTAATAATTATTATTTAATAAGTAGAGGTAGGATGGAAAATTTCTCAAACTGATCCTACAAGGAAGAAGAGTGTATTGTATTTAGGGGGGAAAATACCCAACTAGGTGGTTTAGTTTGGAATGAACGATTACTCTTAGCAAACACAAACTAAAAGCAAGTCCTCCACCTACAGAGGGAACAATCTTTGACATTACCACATCTATAAAGTTTGTTTTTTGGTAAATTAGGGCAGAGCAAAATACTATTAACGTTAGTCTACTACTGGGTTTCATTGTACTATGAATAGTGCTGATAAAAAAAGTACTATGTATGAATAGTAAAGGCTTTTGCTTAACCATAATAAGCCCCCAAAAGAAAAAGCACATTACCTTTGATTGCAGATGATCCCTCAAAGTGCCTTCAGACAAACAGGTAATTCGGGGACATATCTTGCACTTAAATACTGATTTGTGTTTTAAGACACAAGATGGCACATCTGCCTGTAAGGTTTTCTTGTCGGCAATCACATCAGACTTTTCAGTATCACATTTACTCAGCAAATCCTTGTTAAGAAGCAAGCGTCTTTCATTTATAGCTCCAGTGTCATCTTCACTGAATAGCATACCTGAAGTTTTACGTCAATGTTAAAACAATCATGAAAGGATTATTTCCCAAGGAATAGAGCCATGGAAGTTACAGAATAACAATACAACGAATGCTATTATCCCATAAATAAACATCTACTTGACATACAAAATTAAAATGACAAAAGAATTTTGAGTAAGAACAAAAGATCAAGACTGAAATCTCATGTAGACAAGCACAAATCAAACCCTAGTGACAAACTAAATCTTCTGCATAAAGGTTTTCTCTTGTGTACATATCCTGAAAAGTTGTTCATTGAATTTAATATTGAGACCCCAGGTCAAAGCCTAAGATGTTAGGAACCGAAAAAGGAAATGAGAAAGAATTTTATGGAATAAGAGGAAAAAAAGAACAGGAGAGAAACCTCTCCTCCCTGGGTTTCCCCTTTTCATAAAGAGTCAATGCTCAATTTACAATGACAACAAATCTGAATCTATCTAATCATTCCTCCCCTGTTTACATCTAACTAAATACCTCATCAATATTTAACTATCTTAATTAACTTCATCTTCTCCTTATATCCTAACAAATAGTAGTTATCATTATTCCGTTTATAATATTGAAACATCAATAAGCTGAAAGAGTACATTTGCATGACTTGTTTCCTTACTGATAGACCATAATTCTGTGTTAGCGTACGTGTGCAAGCAAACCTACCTGTCGAGTCAACATCATTCGCAGAACTATCCTCACTTGCATACCCTGAATGTGCCAAAATACAAAAAGAAAAGTATAAAAAAAGTGACTAACATTAACAAACAACAAACACTGTCATAATAAGAACTAATGCATGTCTCTCTAATAGTGAACTCTGTGATTCCTTAATCAAAAAGTAACACTAGCTAATGCAATTCTACATATCACGTATGTGCTAATACTACCAAACACATTTTACAGGGCGAAACAAAAAAAAAAAAAAAAAAAAAAAAAAAAAAAAAAAAAAAAAAAAAAAAAAAAAAAAAAAAAAAAAAAAAAACAGTTGACAGAGTCTAAATAAACCAACCGGAAGAAGTTGAACCGGCTTCATCATCATTCGGTTTCGCTTCTGCTGTAGCATCGTCCTCTGACTCTTCTTCAGAGGCTTCTGCTTCGGCTTCAAGCTCGGAGTCCGAAGAAGAAGAGGAAGACGGATCCGAGGCATCTCTGTCACCGTGGTCGAGCTTGAAGAACCTCCTCTTTATCATTTTTTTTTATTCTGTAAACAAAACTACCAAACTAATAAGCTCGTTAACGCTGTAAAGACACTTCACCGATAACAAACGCAGGCAATAGTGCATAGATGAGTGAATGAACGAAGTTGCTACAGAGAGACGGAGCTTACACGTACTTGGCAGCGACGGCGAGAATCAGAAGAGGCGGAGAGACGCGTTGGGAAGTGGCGAAACCAAAGGCATAGGTCCGAAAGTTTGAAACCGGGTTTCATAGGGATAACGGGCTTGAACTTCTAATCCTTTTGGGCCTCGTAGACCCTTACCCATTGCACAGCGTCTGCTTTTCGCACTTCCTTTTTCGCCTCCTTCAGCGTACCTTTTTATATCTTTTGACAGAAATATCCTCTTTGGAATATGAGGGCGTACAGCTTTGACGCCTATGGAATTTGTGGGGGATTTCCTTTCGAGCCCCGTAATTTTATTTCTGTACCTAATAAATATGAAAATTTTAATTTTATTCTTGAAAAAATATTTATGGATTATATAATTCGAAAATTAACTTTTTATAAAAAATAAATAAACTCTTTGAAGTTTAAAAGTAAATAGTGATTTATAGATAGTGTAATTTAGAAAAAAAAAAATTAACTTTTAGATTATGCAAAACATTTTTCGTTTTTTAATTGTATATTTTATTTTTAGATTGTATAATTTAAAAGTAATTTTTTTATGAAAAAGCTTCTATATTGTATAATTTATAAGTCATTTTTTACTTTCAGATTTCCAATCTATAAACTTTTTTAACTTGCTTATTTTGTAATTTATAAGTTATTTTTCACATAAAAACTTTTAAGGTAATATCCCAAAAAATAGTTCCAAAATAAAAATCAACCTAAAATTTAATTTTAGAGATAAATAAGATAATATATGAATTTTTTTTAACAAACAAGTTTAAAAAAATAAGAAAATCAATTATTTAATTTTTATTTTTATAATAATAACCATCAATTATCTTTAAAAAAAATATTTTGTTTTATTTTTATAAAAACTACCAACTCTCTCTCAAATGTTGTTTTTTTCTCTTTTTTTTGTTTTTTCTCTAAAAATCCACCTTCCTTCCTTATCAAATTAAAATCAGAGGTCATCCTTAGATTTCTAGCGTTGAGTAGAGCAAGAATGTCCGATCAAATAGAATAGAGTTAGGTTGTCTGTGATTTTAGGTTTCTATAACTCATCTTCTATTCTATAAAGGTAAGGGAAACTAGTTGAAATGTTTTTAATAGATATTGTAATTACTTGTTTTGTGAATTTGGGTGAGAAAAACTAATTATATATTTTTAGAAATGTTAGTTTACTTTGAAATAGTGAACGTTATGCATGATGTATGAGATATATTTGTGAATTTGGGTAAGAGAAGCTAGTTTGAATTTTTTTTAATAAATATTTTAATTATTTGTTTTGTGAAATATGAATTGGATGAATTTGAATTAATTAGAATGAATGTTTGTGTATTATATGATGTAGTATTAATGTTATGTGGTGTGTGATTAAGACATAGTATCTTTAGATAATAGGATACTTGTGTTGAGGTTTTTAGGATGTACATTATTTGTGATTTTGATTAATAAGGATGTATCATGACTCTACTAGTCATTGAAATCTAGTTATTAGAATCATGGATGAAGATGTGAAGATGACTAGGTGGTAAAAGTCAAAAGCGGTTTATATGACTGTTTCACGGTGTGAAAAAAACAATCGATTGAACGATTGAACCAGATCATATAGATTAATATATTCATATAATTGCGCTATGGTGTTAAAATGAATCGGTTGGACCATATCATATAGATTAAAAGCTTCATATGATTGTGCTACGGTATGAAAAAGAACATGTTAGACCAGATCATATGGATTGAGTTCATATGACTGGACTATGATATGAAAAAGAAAATTGGTTAGACCAGATTATATGAATTGACACGTTAACATGACTATTGTACGATGTAAAAATAAGCCGATTGTTGAAATAATAAGGCAAAGAGAAATATTGAAATGAGAGTGATATTATTCAATGTTTACTATTGACCTTATATAAGCTAATAATTCAAATATATGCCACTCACTTTCTCCACATATTTCTCTTCCTAAAATAATTCTACGTACATTAATAAAAGCTTAGGAATTGATAAATTATTAATTATAGTAATAAATGGATGGTGTTGCTTTTTTTTCTTCAACACTCCCCCTCAACACTAGCTTCCACTTTGTTTGTCATGCCAAGCTGATGATAGAAACTTTCAAACTTGCTGCCGCTCAAGCTTTTTGTAAGCAAATCTGCAGCTTGATTTTCTGTTCTAATATGCTTCAACTCAATTTCCTCTTTCAAGACTTTCTCTCGGATAAAGTGGTAATGCACCTCCACATGTTTAGTTCTTGCATGAAAAACTGGATTCTCTGCCAAACGTATTGCAGACAAATTATCGCAATACAGAGGAATTGGATACTTTACTAGTTGATGCAAGTCTTCTAACAGTTGCATAAGCCAAGTGCTCTCTTGAGCTGCCATCGCTGCTGCTCGATACTCTGCTTCGGTGGTTGACAAAGATACAGTTGGTTGTCTTTTGCTACACCAAGAAATTGCTCCTGACCCAAGCATGAAAATATATCCGGTAGTTGAGCGTCGAGTATCATGGTCACCTGCATAGTCAGCATCACAATAGCCAACTAGTTTACATTCTCCACCTCTCTTGTACATAATACCATGGTCAAGCGTCCTGTTCACATATCTCAAAATTCGACGCACTGCTTCCAAATGAGGTTTCTTTGGATTTTGCATGTAACGACTCATCACACCAACTGCAAAAGAAATATCTGGTCTTGTTAAAGTTAAGTATATAAGAGTACCCACCAGTTGTCGGTACATTGTAGCATCTTCTAAATCTTTCCCTTCATGAGCACATATTTTGGTGTTGGGCTCCATTGGCGCTGAGATTGGCTTGCACTTAAGCATTCCAAACTTCTTCAACAAATCCTTGGAATACTTTAGTTGATGGAGAAATATTCCTTCTTGAGTATGATCAACCTCTATACCAAGAAAATGCTTGAGTTGTCCGAGTTCTTTCATTTGAAATCGAACTGACAAATTCTCCTTGATTCGAAAAATTTCTTCTTCACAATCTTCATACCAAGCCCTTGGTGCTTGTTTTAACCCATAAAGTGCCTTTTGTAGCTTACACACGTACTCAGGATGATCTTGACTCTAAAAACCCATCGGCTGGTCCATGTAGATCTCCCGATCTAGCTCTCCATGCAAAAATGCATTCTTTACATCCATCTGCCACAAATTCCAATTTTTGGAAGCTGCAAGTGCTAATAGGACTCGTATAGTTGTAAGCTTTGCAACTGGACTAAATGTTTCATCATAGTCTAGTCCATATTGTTGAGAGAACCCTCGAGCTACTAGGCGAGCCTTGTGTCTTTCTATTGATCCATTTGTGCGGCGCTTTATCTTGTACACCCATTTGCAAGAAATAGGCTTGACATCTTTTGGCTTTGGCACAAGCTCCCATGTTTGATTTCTATCTAGCGCGACCATTTCTTCTTCCATGGCTTTAATCCATTTTGGATGTTGAAATGCTTCCTCGAAGGTTTCTGGTTCTTTTGCATCTGCTTCTTCTACTATGGCAGCATTAGCATACTTTGGATTTGGCTTTCTAATTCTTGTTGACCTTCTCAATGGAGTTCGTGCTTCTGGTCTACCAGACTCATCTTCATTGCTTAGTTGTTGATAAACACCAGTTTGCCAAGGACTTTCAGTTACACCTCCTTCGACATTGCCTTCGTTATCAACATCTTTTGTTTCATCTAAACTCAATCGGATTTGAGAGGATTGTACCACGTCTTTAAAAACATCTGAGTCTGGCAATACTTCTTTATCTGGGGACCATCAGGAAGAAGCTTCATCGAATACCAAATTTCGAGATGTGTAACACTTTCCAGTAGTAGGATCACAACATCTCCATCCTTTTCTTTGACTGTCATATCCTATGAAAATACATCTAACAGCCTTCTTAT
>Ga0209700_101993_pt1 | contig 42295 bp, 22 predicted proteins | sample SiratroredBW_FD_187528 | JGI IMG/M metagenome (GOLD analysis project Ga0209700, IMG submission 187528) | Root nodule microbial communities of legume samples collected from California, USA - Siratro red BW (SPAdes) (version 2) | ecosystem: Host-associated > Plants > Roots > Nodule | place: USA... | reverse complement strand
TTATCAATCTGCGCAAATAAAAGCCTATTCAACCTGATTTCTCTAGCATTGAATTTCATAAACCAAAGTTCCTAACTTCTATGTCTAGTTATTAGGATAATTTAATCAGCTTTAAGATAAGTTGCTATATGCAATCATTACTCTATAATTCATTTATGAACTTATAAACATAATGCATTAACGTTTGGTTCTAATTCCAAAAAAATGCTTTTCAGTCACAATGAGAAATCTAAAGTATGACAATTTAATATAAAACATTAAACAAAGATGAGTTGAATAAAGCAATATCAAATATTAATTAAGAGTACAATTTAAGTAGATAATTTACATTCAATCCCAAGAAGAAAGAACTTAGCTACACATGGTAGCCATGAAATCACAAAACAAGATGAAAAGAAAAGTTCTTGATCGCAAAAGTGCTTCCTAAGATGGATCGTAATTGATGGATGCCTCATTCCTTAGCCTGGTGGTCCTTTTAATAACATTCGCCCTAGCAATCAGTTACTTTGGGCTGTTATTTTGTGATTCGCTCCCCAACAGTTACGCTCAACATTAGAGCTTTCTTGTAACAGAATTTAAGTGGATTTTAGCCCAAGCTATCTTCCTAGCTCAAGCGAAAAGTCACTTAGCCTCTTTTCCTTCAATTCTGCGTCATTCTCTTTCTTTAGTCAGTTTTGAACTACTTCTCCACAAAATCCGCTCTTTGCAAAACAAAACTAATCAAATGCTAAATAACTGAAAAAAAAATCTTAAATTAAAACAAATTCTGTTAAATAAAATATTAAATTAAAACAGAATCATTAACAAAATCGTAAAAATATTCCTTATAACTAACTGCTATCAAATATAGATTAGAAAAAAAATGAGAATTAGTGGAAGAAAAAGAGAAAGAAATAGAGCTTGAAGGTTACAATTTTTTTCTATAATTATGCTAAGTTTTTAAAAAACTTAAATATTAATGTGACATTGGTTTACTCTACATGGGAGAACTAAATTATATATTTATTATAGAATATGTTTCAAAATAATAAAATTAAAAAAATAGAATGGACTTCAATACAATATTAATATACTACTGATTCTATTAATGTAATATTTATATCAATAAATATTTCAATATAGTACTAATTATTAAATTTTTTAAATATAAATTATAAACAATGTTTATATGATATATATAATTAATGACTTTAAATAAAAAATAACATGTGTTTATTTTACTAAATTATATATTTTTTATAAATATGAATAAAGAAAATACATATGTTTGATGATGTGAGATATGATATATTCGTAAAAAATTAAATGGTAAGAATAACTCATAAAATGTGTACGTGACATATTATTTTATCAATATGAATGATAGTATATAAGTAATATCATGAGTGTTATTATTCATATATATGTGATTAGGTAGTAACTGAGAATGTACTAAGAGATGTTATCATCTAAAAATAAGTATTAAGTTATAAAATTTAAAAATAAGTATTAAGTTATAAATTTTGATTAATTGTTCGTATTCTAGCGAGACACTGAATCAATAATTAAACAGAAGAATGAATTGAATTATGTCGACTGAGACTTTTAATATTAAGTCATGAGCACTCATGGTTACTTACTGAATTTACCTTTTACAAATTTTAATATGCTAATTAAAACACTATTCAAAGGTTGAATAAATCGAGATAGTAACTTTCTTTAATATGCAACCTTAAAATATTAAAAAACAAAAAAAAAATAATAAAAAGACTTCAAAGATAAAATAATTTACTTTAAAACAAATTGAAACTAGTTAAAAATAATCTTAATAACCACTATTTCACTTATGTAATTCGATTATAAAAAAGATAATGAAATATTTCAGAAAACTAAAAAAAATAAAGGAAGTAAAAACTATTTAGCCTAGAAGAAAGAAGAGTTTTGAAGAAAAAAACACACACAAATTAACATACTTATTATATTTTGTAGTAGTTAATCACTCATAATCTTATAATATTTTTGAGATATTAAAATTAATGTAACTAGAGTGATTTCATTAGTACAAAAAGATTTTTCTCAGGGGCCAATTTTTTCTTTAGAATTTTTTTTTTCAATTTTGATGTCCAAGCTATTTAACTTTCTCCCATGAAACAATAGGAGTAGCCTTTATATAGGATTTGATACTTCAAACCAGTCTTTTACGGCGTTAACTTGGTCGTATTTGTTAATCAGAAGTTACATGCCTTGTTACTTTTTATTCTATCATTTTTTTTATTGACTTATGGACCATTATACCTAATGGGATGCTTCTTCTGAGTTAGGGGTCTACGAATCGCAACCAGAGGAGACGGAGTACTGTTTGCTTCTTACCTAAACATTTAAAGAAATTTGTTTGTTCTGTTTTTGTGTATATATGTAGGAATTACAGATACTTGTAAAATTTCTTTTACTTGTATTTTTTAGTTTTAAATAAAATATTTAAAAATTAAATTTTAAATATAAAATTAAACAAAATATTAATTTTAAAGTTTGATTTAAATAAAAACGTATACTAAAATATCAGTACAAATAAATTTAGTTTTTCTAAAATTAAATTTAAATAGGCTATCCTACAAAATATAAATCTTAAAATATTAATGTTTTTAAAAACTTTAATTTTATAAGTACAAATAAAAAATATAAACATATAAAATCAAATTCTAAATAATTTGTTAATTATCAATAACTTTACCAATAATTTTATTTTACTTATTTAAGTTTTCAAAAATATTCAAATAAATTTTTTAATAATAAATAATAGATATATACCAATTAAATAACACGATAGTTATATCGACTCTGTTTAAAAGGTAATTAAAATATGTATATGTATTATTAAAGATATTTGTTAAATTTTCATTACAAATTTTAGTAACATAAATTCATATATGTATACAATTTACTGACAAAAATCATGAATAATTTTTTTATTTTTTTTTAAAGAAAGAGTATAATTTTCTTTTATAAAAATAATTAAATTATATATTACAATGACACAACTTTAAGTGAATAAATCAAGTTACCTAATACAACTTTAAGTAAATAATCGTAAATAATAAAAAATAAAATTAAAATTGTGTCAATAATCATATTTCAATGTGACATGACTTTTTTATTTAAAATTATTGATAATACAATTTACTTATTTTAGTTAAAAAAGAATTTATACTTTTTTTTATAAAAAACAAAAAAAACCCTATTCTATGCTTTTGCCTAATTTTTTTTATCATTTGAGTCATGAAAGTTGTTTTCTTTTGAATTTATAAATGTCCCTTAAAAAAACCACTCAAATCTAGTTTTTCCAAAGAAAAATTGCTAGAAAACTTTTGAAGAGGTTAGGTTTATTGTTTTTTTTTTAAAACTATATTTTAACTGGCAAATACCAATATCAAGACTGCACTAGGGTATGTTATTTTAAATACTTTGAGAATATTTTTTCAGTCGTTTTTATGAATAAGTGCTATACTTCAATAAATCGACATAAACAAATAATTAATAATCTAAATTCAAAAACAGTTAATATTACGTTTTTCTAATTAATAAAATATATTAATTTATATTAAAATCCTAAAAAAAAAATGTCCGAAGGGCAACTAGAGTTTTTAAAAAAGACGAATAAAAACAATGGCGGAACTAGTCGATTCTCACGGTTGGCCACCCCGCGGTGACGAATTAGCGTAGCTCTGAAGATATAGAAGATAGCGAAAGGGATCCTTCCATCACACCACAACCAAATGGCTGTAAATCCTCACTCTATGCTTAGTTCTTTTCGCACTCATTACATTTCCTTCGCAATTCCAACTCTAACCTTCACTTTCGTAACTTTGATTTTGGTTAGGACTCGTCGGGAACAACACTCATGGATCTGATAACGGCGGACCCTACGCCGACGACAGCGTCGTCGTCGTCTTCGGCCGCATCTACGGCGCCAACGCCACCGGCATCGCTGCCCTCGGCGTTAGGTAAGCCTCTGGCGGAGAAGAGATCGAAGAGAGCGGCGTTGATGCAGATCCAGAACGATACCATTTCTGCTGCCAAAGCTGCTTTGAATCCAGTTAGGACCAATATCATGCCGCAAAGACAAAAGAAAAAGGTACAGCGATGTCTCCTCTTCTGCAAGAATTTGCGTTGCGTCGTAATTGAATTTGTTGCCGTTCGTGGATCAGTTAGTTTTGAATGCAGCTTCATCGTTTTGCATATGTAGTTGGAAATTCGGTGTTATTATCTAGTAGAGTTTAGTTGATATGATATTGCACATTGAAGTCTGGTCTTATGAGGAAGACAGTTTTTGTGGTGCATGACTCTGTGCGTTTATCTTCGTTCTCGCTTGCTTTTGCAGCCAGTTTCGTATTCACAACTCGCTAGAAGTATTCACGAACTAGCTGCCACTTCTGATCAGGTGAGTGTTGTCACTTTCTCTGAGATTCCTGTCAGGATAAACTTGGCTTCTCTATCAGCACTTATAGAAGAAGTAAATTAAAGGAATTGAGCTTCTCCAATAAGCTAAATCAACTTCCGCGCTTAAACTTTTGGTGAAGCTTAGAAAAAAACTTCTATAAAAGTTACAGTTCTATAAAAGTTAAGTGCATAAGTTGATTTGACAAACCTATGTCGTTTTATCTTTTTGTTTATTTCTCCTATAAGTGCTCACAAAAACGTTTATTCAAATAGGTTCACTAACGTGCTTTTGTGGTTGGTATATTCTCTCATGTTTTGTTTATTATGGTAATTTGGCTTCAGAAAAGTTCTCAACGGCAATTAGTGCATCATGTGTTTCCAAAACTTGCAGTGTATAATTCTGTGGACCCTTCATTGGCTCCCTCTCTTCTCATGGTACGCTCCAACTCCTTTGAACTCGAATATTTGCTCATAATTTGTTTCTGGTCTTCTCTTATGTATGTGGTATCTCCTGATTCCCTAAAGCTTGAATGCTTTCATATGAGTATTTTTGTCTTCAATGTATCCTGTGTTTTTCTTTTTATTTATTAGATTAAAACTTCTTACTCCCTAGGTTTGTCTTTGTAGGCCTATGGCATACTTGTGGCAATTTTTTTTAATGGACAGTCCTGCTGCTGAATTTGTTCTTATTATTTTTAAAATAACGTACCATGCAACGTACATCATCATCATCATCAATATTTCTATTATTGTCATTATGTCTTAGCGATTGTTCCTTTTGGAGTTTGTTTACCCCTGCTTAATGTGTTGATAAAGTCTTGTATCTTTGTCTCTGTTTTGCAGCTTAATCAGCAGTGTGAAGATAGAAGTGTTCTTCGATATGTCTATTACTACCTGGCCAGAATTTTGTCTGACACTGGTGCCCAAGGTTTGAGCAGCGGTGGTGGGATTCCCACTCCTAACTGGGATGCTCTGGCTGATATTGATGCAGTTGGAGGTGTTACTCGAGCTGATGTTGTGCCTAGAATAGTAGAGCAGCTTACTGCAGCATCCACTAACTCTGAAACTGAATGTGAGTGGTTACTCACTTTTAATTTAATGGTTTTATTAGTTTTAAGTGTAAGGTTGCATACATGTATATGTATTTGTGCATGGGCTTATATGTTTTACCTTGAGTTGAGAAGGAGTTATAGTTTCTGTTGGGCAGTTAATTTGAATCTTAAGTAAAAATATCCTTAGAACTCATGGGGAGTGAATTAGTGCTCATTAACTGCAGCAATTTTGTAAATGGTTTTACCTGAAGATTTTAAGAAATTGGCATACACTCACATATTATGCTGTTTGTTCTGTCTTGTCTAGTGTCCTTTACAAAAAATGCATTCATGAAAAGAGTTTTGGATAAATTTTTGTCTGAAATTTAAAGCATAGAGTGAGATTGGTACATTAGAGGAAGGAAAATTCAGAGAAATGAATTATTCCAGTCAGGTGGGTAAGTTTGGACAAAACCAATAGATTACATAAAGACATTGGACGAGATTTTGCTCTGACTAATAAAATTGGACAAGTGTACTCAAATGGCAAGATTGATGTGCTCTTTTATATTTTCATTGTGGAGCATAGCCATCCTTAATTGCCTTGGAATTGGGACCTCTTAGTTGGTAAAAAAATAATCTCTATTTCACAAGAGAAAGGAGGAAAAATAGAGTCTGAATCAAACTTTTCTGTTATGTAATTGTATATTGACACTGTGATGGTGATATATTATTTGGATTGGATTCAACAATTCTATTATCTATTTGGATGTATTGATGATTAACTCTCCCTGTATTAGAATTATTTGAAATTATAGTTCATCTTGAGCGGTATATTTCTTGTATTCATACTATTTGACTAGAAGAACTTTTATTGAAGCTTCCGTAGGTGTATTGTAATTGGTGCAAACTGCAATCAGTATTTTGGATTTTGAATCTCAGTATGTCATTGTGGCAATGTTGTCTTTGATAATGCAGTAATACAGTACAATGATACTTGGCATCCAGAGTTAATATAATTATCTAAAGCTCTTGATTAAATTATTGGAATTATGCTCATGAATTGAATTTTTTCTTTTGGTAAACATAATTTTGTCCTGCTGATAGGTCATCTTGTTAAAAGATGCACGAATTTTAGTTTTTGAAGTAGGTCTTCAATTTTCATTTGAGATTATGAGTCTATTAATGACTCCTATTCAACTTATGTTTTGAAGTTCATGCTCGAAGATTGCAATCCTTGAAGGCACTTACATATGCTCCTGAAACCAACTCTGATGTTTTGTCCAGATTGTATGAAATTGTTTTTGGCATACTAGAGAAGGTTTGTGCTTTCCTACTATCTTTATTGTGTACAATGTTGCTTTTTTCCCATTTATTTTTAATTATTCTTGTAGCCACCTCTATCCAGAATTAGTTATTTGGATCTATTGACGTGTTTTGTGAATCCTTGTTATACCCTCAGTTTGAATTTTTTATTTTAATTGATTAAGATTTGGGTCTTTGGTCAGACAAAGAGGGCAACATTGTGTATAAGTGCATTATATATTTGCCATTTGGTGTCCTTGGCTGAACTGAAGTCATGTATCTTTAAAGGAAAATCTTTGTCCCTATAATGATTTGGGAGAAAACAATTTCATGGGGTCAGTAGTGGTGTTTAATGCATGTTTTTTTTTTTTTTCCAAAGAGTTCCCTTGGCTGATATACGTAGGGATTGAAGAGCTTCATTATTTTGTATTCTTTTTGTATCTTCTGCCACTTGAATGTACTTTTTCTATTTGGAGTTATTCTCCTGTCCTCGTTTTCTTCGTAAAAGTTTTCTTTCTTTATTAAAGAAGATTTTTAAAGTTATGGTACTTGAGCTTTCTTCACTTTTTCTGCCTTTAATGATTTTAGGTTGGTGATGCTCAGCAAAAGCGAAAGAAAGGCATACTTGGGGCTAAAGGTGGTGATAAAGATGTAAGATCACTGATTTGTACTATTTTTTCTTCTATTCTGATATTTGTATTTTTTTTAAATTTAAGGAGTCTTTTTTATAGCTAATGGAACATTTTCCTCTTTCCATTCAAAGGAATGTAGAATTTAAGGCTCATAAAAATGTAGTCAGATCAAGCAGTTAGAGCAACTGTGATGCCTATCTTTCTTCCTGTTAATATAGTATTTTTTTACTGAGAGAAAACAGCAGATTTTGACACAGTATGAGTCTTTATGTTGCATTTTGCAATAAATATATTGATGCTTACCTACAGAAAGTATTCCTAAATATATGTAGATCCTCAAAAAGTAGGACATGATGTAAAGTAGAAAGCCAATCAAGGTGGAAAAAGATCTACTAGAAGAGACTTTTTAAAATTTGAATGGCAACTCCTGACAAGATTAAACTTGAGAGCTGACAATGTCCTGCGGTATGAGAAAAAAGATAAAATAGAGGTATAACGCTGGGATGAATGTCTCTAGGGGATCACTTTTGTAGCTTAAATCTGTGTCTTTGAATACCTTCTATTTTAATCAGCCATAATGCTAGAGCTTTTAGCCAAAGATTGCTACACCTAAATATTTTGCGATGTTAGAGGTCCCATATCGATTAGAGATAAGGTCTTTTAATAGTTTATAAGTGAGTGTAAATTTCACCTTACAAACATGTTTTGTAAGGTTGAGTTATACTTAAAGTCTATTTCTTAAGACGCGGAATAGGTGTTTAGCTTCCTTGTGGTTTCTTGCTAATTTATTTTATTGGGGATTTTCTTTGTCAAATATTTAGATGGGGTTCCTTGAACCTTAAACCTATAACTGAAGAGAACCTTGCTGGAAGGTGGAAATACAGTTGCCCCAGAATTCATGATTGCTGGTACTGAGTATACTGCATCTGAAACACCGACTTTTACAGATATGATATGACATAGATATGGGGATATGTCAGTTTTGCTGAAAAAGAAAATGGGGATATGTCAGATTTTGTAATTGTTATTGACATTCTGATCTCTTGAGACAAGAGAACAGTTTATATAGTTATAGAGAGGTAGTATAAGATAAGCTGTTGATGTGGTACTAACTAGTCAATCAACTTGCAAAAAAAATAACTAACTACTGCAACTAACTAACCAATTAGGTTACAGTGAACTAACTTACTCTGCTGATGTGGCAGATAGCCAATCAGCTTATAGAGAAACGAGAAGAACTCTCTATTACACTATTAAGACCACATCCCTAGTGTTGATATTCAGCTATTCGTTAGATTGATGTGTGACAAATATCAAACTCTAGACCTCTTGGTCATAGAGGTTTTGATACCATGTCACAAACCAATAGTCCCAAAAACTTAAGTTATCAGATGAAGACACTTGAACGGTATGGTATTATGTTTCTAACGCGTTATGTACTTGATCATATAGTCTATCATCCGAAGCAATCTACAATATGCTGCCTTAAGTGCTCTGAGAAGGCTCCCTCTGGATCCTGGAAATCCAGCATTTCTGCATTATGCCGTACAAGGGTAAGTTACTCCTATAACCAAAACTTTGAGGAACAAATAGTTCTTGACCTCTCTTTGAGCAACTTTGTACAATTTATTATTCACTTTTGCATTCTTCCCTTGGTTCTGGTCTTTAGTTCTCAAAACTAATAAACAAAGTTGAATGCAGGATTTCATTTGCTGATCCAGTTGCTGTGAGGCATGCTCTTGAAATTGTTTCTGAGATAGCTACCAGGGATCCTTATGCTGTTGCTATGGCTTTAGGTAAGAGTTTAAATCTTCATAATATTTTTCCATTAAAATGGTGTTTAATTGCAGATTCTCTTGTAATATAATGTTAGAAACAATTTTCTTAAAATTCCTTTATATCTAATGCTTTCTGGATATTCTTACGCAGGAAAGCATGTGCAGCCTGGAGGTATGCTAATTGTATCTTCATTATTTCTTCCATCTTTCCTTTTTTTTTGTTTGAATTTTACATTGACGGGGAATCTTCTTTATTCGGTAAAAAACAGTAGATAATGACTATGAACCAGTTTTCGGTCAGTAAAGTATGTCAAAACACTTATATTGCTTCCATCTCATGATTTGTTTGTAAATGGAAGGAAAATTTCTGCATACTTAATTACTGAGTATTTCTGCAAATAATATGGCTTTGTGAATATTTATAACTCACTATCTTTAGGCTGTTCCACCACAATTAAATAGTTTTGTGATGGCTATTTGGTCTATGTACAGGGGCGTTACAAGATATTCTCCATTTGCACGATGTTCTCGCTAGAGTTTATCTGGCGAGGTTGTGCAGTACAATATCAAGGGCTAGAGCTTTAGATGGTTGGTGTATTAAAACTTGTGTTTAATTAAAATTGATCCTTGGTAAATATGCTATTATATAATTTCTGTTTTTCATGCAAATTCAGAGAGACCAGATATTAGATCTCAGTTCAATTCAGTGCTCTACCAGCTTCTGTTGGATCCCAGTGAAAGAGTCTGTTTTGAGGCAATTTTATGTGTACTAGGAAAATATGATAATACTGAGAGGTGCAATTTATCTCTACCTTCCTAATCATATTTTGAGTTTTGATTTTACTGTTAACCTTCTGTCTTGTGATTGGGGGATGCAATCTTATTATGTTTACACATTTTAGGACTGAGGAGCGTGCAACTGGGTGGTATCGTTTGACCAGGGAAATTCTTAAGTTACCAGATGCATCATCAAAAGAAAGTTCTAAAGATAAATCTCAGAAGATGAAACGTCCTCAGCCTCTTATAAAACTTGTAATGAGAAGGTTCAAAAACTCATTTGTGTATTTCTGCATGCATGTTGATTTTTCTTGTTGAATTATGAAGTCATTGACTTGGGTGATGTGGAAACTGTCTAATTTTTTTTTACGCACCTTGTCTATTATTTAATGCTTTTCAGGTTAGAGAGTTCTTTCCGTAGCTTTTCTAGACCTGTGCTTCATGCAGCAGCTAGAGTTGTACAGGAGATGGGGAAAAGTCGGGCTGCTGCCTTTGCTATGGGCATACAGGATATTGAAGAAGGAGCAAATGTCAATACATTTGCTGATTCTACAGATTATAATGATTCAGATGAAAGCACACATCCTGAAAGTAATGTTTATTTTATGTGTTTAGTGGTACATGCTTGCATAGCATTGTAAACAAGCCTTTTAGTATTTTTTAATTATTATAGATAATTAGATATAGATACAGATAGTTACAAAGGTTATTGAATATTAAATAGAATTGTCAAGAGATATAAACCAATCTTTGGCCTTCATGAAACGACTTAAGCTTTTTGGACAGTTGATCCTTGACAATCATAATATTTTTGCTCAGTTTTATGCGCTATTATCTTCGTGTTCTTCGCCCTCCGGTTTCTCTTTTGTTTTTCAGTTGTTCCTTTTGTTTAGCTATGCTTTTCAGGTTGTATTTTGAGATTTGTTTTGATAGTTTTGCTTCTGATTACCTTTTTAGAAAGCAAGACTGAGATTGGTATATGCTTGTATAATGAATTAAATTAATTAGGCTGCTTGTGTCTGTGTTTGTACTTGTACTCTAGGTTTAGTACACACATGGTTACTATCTGTGTTTAATACTGTTAACATACACATGATTCTTCTGTAACACTCCTTTTCATGTTGAATAATATAGGTTAATCTTAAAAGACTTTTGTAAAGATGTCTGGTAGTTCTCCATCCACCTGTAGTCAAAATGAATCCTTGCTGAGTTTTTTGCACAAAAAAAAGTCCAATTCAATGTGTCTTTGAGTTTCATGTGAAGTAAGGTCAGATACAATACAAGTGCAGTTTGTTTGCCTCTCAATAGTTGCACGGGATTAGTTATCCTAAAACAAATCTAATACACAAGTTTAGATATAGTCTTAGTGATATCTTGGTATTTTGAAATATTATTTTATTATGTACTTAATTGATACCTTGATGTAGGCATTCGAAGAACTTCTTCAGTATCTAATGGAACTGCTGGTAGAGATACCATCGCTGGTATGTTGGCTTCGTTAATGGAAGTGGTACGGACGACTGTTGCCTGCGAATGTGTTTATGTACGAGCCATGGTGCTCAAGGCATTAATCTGGATGCAAGGTCCGTTTGACTCATTCGATGAACTAGAATCTATAATTGCATCAGAACTTTCTGATCCAGCTTGGTCAGCATCACTTTTGAATGATGTACTACTCACCTTGCATGCTCGTTTTAAGGTATGTGGACTTTTTCTTGTGAATGATATATCACTGTTAAGCATACTTGAATATGTTCAATGAAGCATTACATGAAAAATGATGAGGCTATTGGCAACCAATATGGTTGAATTTTAGCAATCTTTTTGCCAATTATATAGATTGATCCGCTGGCTGTAGAATGCCAACTCTATTAATTTTAATCTGTCAAGTGAAGGCTTATAGATGATTTATACCTTGAATGACCCCTTTCACACGTGATCCTTTTGAGCTTGAAGCATAGAGTGTGCATTACTTTCGCAGTAATCCAACCTTATTTGAAAAAAAAATAGGGTCAAACTCTTTATCATTTGGTCATTTAGAGTTTGATATCATGTCAAAGACCAACTCTCCTAAAAGCCTAAGCTGTTATGCGAAAGGATCATGAAGGATTTTATATCTAACATTCCTTTTCTTTTAACACCTTGTTAGTATATTTGATTCTGTAGTTATCATATGGTGAATTATGTTCAGATATTCAGTCTTTGTGCATTCTCCCCCGACCCTGTGCATTGCAAGGATAAAAGCCTTGGGTGCTATAAAGGAAGGGGTATATGAACTTGAATGTCAGTGAGATTTTTATAATTGTGCTTTGCTGAAGCGACAACAATATCTTATTAGTAGTCTTCCTCATAAACTTTTTATAACTTATGCAAGTGTTGTAAGTAGGATATTAAATGTACTACTAGAGGCTTCTTGTTAGTGAGATATTAAATGTACTACTAGAAGTTGTTAGAAGTTGTAGAAGATTCTATAGGTAAGGCCAATTCATAGTATATAAGTAGCATATGGAGTGCGTGAATTGTTATGATTGAGAATTATTCTAAAAGATCTTAAAGTGGCATGTGAACAATCTATGATTCTTTATTGTTATAATAAGTCAACTATTAACATTGTTTAGAATTCAGTTCAACATGATAGGACCAAACATATAGAGATAGATCGACACTTTATAAAAGAGAAACTGGATAGTAGCCTTATCAATATTTCTTATGTCCCATCTGGGTTTTAGTTAGCAGACTTGTTTACAAAAGGTCTTCCTACTGAAGATTTCTTGATCTCACATGCAAGCTGGGAATGATAGATATCCATTCACCAGCTTGAGGGAGAGTGTTGTTAGTAGGATATTAAATGTGTTACTAAAAGCTTCTTGTTAGTAGGATTATTAAATGTACTACTAGAAGTTGTTAGAAACTGTAGAAGATTCTAGAGATCTCTTTGTAATAATTACTTTAGGGTTAGAGTTCTCTATATATAGAGGCTGATGTACTATTTCGATTAATTCAATTGAATAAAAAATCTTCTTTCATTCAGATTATTCCTTTCAAGTGCAAGTTATGGGTAAATGTGCTTTTTTGTATTCCGGCATACTAGAAAGTGTAAGTTTGCTCACTAGTTTTTTCATTTTTGCTTTGAAGGCTTCCCCAGATATGGCTGTTACTCTTCTTGAAATTGCAAGGATATTTGCTACGAAAGTTCCAGGAAAGGTTGATGCTGATGTGTTACAACTGCTTTGGAAGGTCAGTTTACCTTGACAGGTTTTTTGAATTGATGTGCTTGGTACACATGTTTATAATGGAGTGGTCAAATAATGATAAGTAGATACAAATGCAAACTGCAAAACTTCTGAAGCAACACGTCCACATTACATTACATAGTAGATGCATGCACACAGATACCCTGTTCATTTGATCAAATTTGAGTTTCCTTGATGGTTTTTACTTATAATAGTGATTGACTAAATGATTATATGTTTTCAGACTTGTCTTGTTGGAGCTGGTCCTGATGGGAAACATAAAGCTTTAGAAGCAGTGACAATTGTACTTGATCTACCACCTCCACAACCAGGGTCTATGCTTGGTTTTACTTCAGTGGACAGGGTGTCTGCATCTGACCCAAAGTCCGCTCTTGCATTACAAAGACTAGTCCAAGCTGCAGTAAGCATCGTTATTTATTCAGAAGACCTTACTCACTCTTTGGCTTCTACAGCCAAAAAAAAAGTTGAATGAAGTCTTTTTTTGACGCTTGTTGCTTTTAGGTATGGTTTCTTGGGGAAAACGCAAATTATGCAGCATCTGAATATGCTTGGGAATCTGCTACCCCGCCTGGTACTGCTTTGATGATGTTAGATGCTGATAAAATGGTAGCTGCTGCTAGTTCTCGTAATCCTACTCTAGCTGGTGCCTTGACGAGGCTCCAGAGGTGTGCATTCAATGGCAGCTGGGAGGTATTTATTACCCATATGAGTGGTTTTTCCTTTCTTTACTTGTTTGGTTGTTTAAATGGTATCATACTACACTATGAGAACAACGATATACTTCATTAGTTAACAGTAGTGTTGGTTGGCCTCCCCGAAATTTTGGTCTGATTCAGCCACTTGTCACATGTATTATTGCATATTTTTACCTCATGGTTATTTTCTGTCGCTGTTTAACTTAAGTATTATCTGTTAAATGAACATGCAGATTAGAATTATTGCCGCTCAGGCTCTCACAACGATGGCAATTAGGTCTGGTGAACCTTTCAGGTTACAGATTTATGAGTTTCTGCACACTTTGGCCCAAGGTGGTCTTCAGTCGCAGTTCTCTGATATGCATCTTAGTAATGGAGAAGATCAAGGAGCAAGTGGTACAGGCCTTGGAGTTTTATTAAGTCCTATGATAAAGGTTTTGGATGAGATGTATAGAGCACAAGATGATTTGATCAAGTGAGAGCCAGTTCTTAATTCCATACTTGCTTCAAAATGGATGATCCTGATTACTAATATTCATGAACTTATAAACAGGGAAATACGCAATCATGACAATGCTAAGAAAGAATGGACTGATGATGAACTGAAGAAACTATATGAAACCCACGAAAGGCTGCTAGACCTTGTTTCATTGTTTTGTTATGTTCCAAGAACAAAGTATCTCCCTCTGGGCCCGATAAGGTACCAATCTATTGAAGTGCATTCCGTATATGAACTAATTTTGCATATTTCTCATGTATCTAAAGAGACTTGTAGGCTCTTCTGCTTACAGGGTAGTGCACGAGAAGGATAACGTTTTAAAATGGGCCAAGGAACTTTTTTTTTTTGGCTTTTGAGTTTTAACACTTTTTGTGGTTCTGATTTTTTTCATTATTTGAAACTTTGTCCTTTAGTTATTAGGCATTTGCAAAAATTAAAACATTAGTGTATTTGTAGCTTAGTCTTTGGCATGTTTCAAAAGTAAATATAATCTGTATGGGTTTCTAATTTCTCTCAGTCTTGGTGAGAACATCTTCCAATAATAATTTGAATTGAATTGATGAAATTAGTGGTAATGTCACTCTATAAGATCTTCTCCTAATGAAGTTACAATCTATCTCAATTGAAATGAATACAAAAGAATAGAGAATGCATCAGAGAGCTTGATTCCCCTCTCTTAGGTTCTCATATTTATAATGACATCGGAAGTTCAGATACAATGAATGAGAGGAAAGAGAAAAAAATAAGAAAGGTCATCTAGAAACTAGGTGGAACACAAAGCAATAGAAGCTTTTCAATAGTCTATTTAAGATGACCTATTCTAACAGTTTGAGGCGATATAAAAGGTTGTCTGTTTGTCACGTATGATTGTCATTTGTGTAGCCTTCCCAAATCTTAATTCTTTGAGTAGCTGTTTGAGACAGATAAGTTCACAAGTACTGAAGCCATGACTTGATAATCAGTTTTGTGCTTGATTTTGCAACATCACTTCAATTTTTTATTTTCCAAGAAATCAAGTGTCGCTAATGTCAGAATTCCATCTTGTAAGTCACATAGCCCAACCTGCATTTGAGTATCCCACAATCAAGTATGACCTTTGTCTTCATACAAAAGACCTTTTCCTGAAACTCCCTAAATATATTTTATGATGCTAAATACTGCATTCCAATATCCTTCAAAGGGTGAGTCAAGTAAAAGACTGATGACTGAAACAAAGGAGATCAGGACAATTAACAATCGTTTAGTTTTCTGTACCCTTGAGATTGAAAATTTTCTTGCCTAGGCAGAAGTTTGGCACAAGGATTCATAGGATTGTCCACCCAATTGTCTGAGATATCCATTTCACACTTCCTATTAGAAATCACAATACTATTCTAGATTGTACCTCCTCTATTCTTTGGAAGTACTAAAGTCTGTCAGGATCTTTTTTGTTTGAAAATGGTGACAACGATATTCACATGTGCAATGGCATGTAACTATGTTGATGGCTACTTGTAATACAATTTCGTCAACATGCACAATCAAGTAAATATATTTTGTGGCTAAATAGCAATAACAAACTGAAGGGCTAGATTCACTCCAATTCTTCAAGTCCTACCAAACTGCTGAACTACAATGCTAATTCCATCAAACTATTTCTAAACTAGGAGTTGACAAACTCCCAAGTCTTGATCATCAAGACTTCATAAGGATTTTTTGTGGTGACAAACTAGTCTTAAATTGCTTGTTATATAATTAAATTAAATTTTTCAATATACATTTTAGTTACTTTCTATGTATATTAAATGTTAGATTTATAAAACATTATTTGTCTTATATTTGTATTTCTTACATTTAACAATTGATTAGGTTACCATTAATTATTAAAAAAAATTTCAAATATTTTTATTTGAGTTGTAAATCTTGTGATTCACATCTTGATTCAATTCTTGACATGGTTTACTATTTGGTTTCCTAATTGACATTGACAAATCTATGGTTTGGTTGTGACACTTGGTTTACAGAACTAGAAAAAGCAACCAATCCCAGTTAAAATTAAAAGTATATGCTTTTATACAGAAAGTCCCTGTACTTTTTGGAAATTATTTTCAATTTTCCACTTATTTATTTAGTAATTTTCAAACCAGAAAAGTTAACATCCTATTTGAATTGAATTTTTTGGATCCGATTAGTTTTAGTCTGGATATAAAATATGTTACTCTATCAACTATTTATTTTTAATACTTGCCACTGTTATATCAAGTAAAATATATATTTTAAAAGGAGATGCAAAAGTGAAGCAGAAGCCTCTTTTGGTTTCTAGGAGTGGACATCAAACCAAAAATCCCCCGTTTCTGTAGCAGTGGTAACATAATAGATGACACTTCTAAGGTCGTCAAACTCAGAAGTTTATGTAAAATTGTGAAGCTTCAGTAAACTAGACCATAAAGTTGACTTGTAAACTACTAGTTTACATAATAAAAAAATAATATTAAAAACCTATTAATGACATAAAGCCTTTATAAAATACTATTAACACAATATCTCAGCATATCGATTCTCAATAATAAAGTGTAATATGTCATTACAAGTAAATAAGATCAAACTGTACAAGCGACTGCATTATATATAAGTTCATAAAAATGTAAGTTATTAAAGTGAAAACATTTTAAAAAAGAGTTAATTTCTTCCAATATCAGTTTAGTAATGTTAAAATGCTGTCATTGTAGCAGTAGAGTCAATGATGAGCAAAATCTACAGTTGATTTCATATTTATCGACTTGCTTCTGATTCGAGAGTTTATGTGAGTTGATATGAATTTACTGAGTTTACCAGATTCTCTCTAAAAAAGGATTTGATAGTATTAACTTGTTTTTTCTACGTAGAATCATAAAATGGTGATAGTTAACTCGAGTTTGACAGACATAGACACTTCTTGCATATTTTAGTCATAATGTTTTGGTTAGACAATGAAACATTTATTTGTTGTGGCTATGTTATTACTGTTATTCTCTAAATATGATTTCACTGTAAATTTTTTGATAGTGCCAAACTCATTGACATCTATCGGACCCGCCACAATATCAGTGCATCCACTGGTTTGAGTGATCCAGCTGTTGCCACTGGTATATCTGACCTTGTTTATGAATCCCAACCAGCACCTGCTGAGCCTGATACACTTGATGATGACCTAGTAAATGCCTGGGCAGCAAACCTTGGTGATGATGGCTTATGGGGAAACAATGCACCGGCAATGAATAGGGTGTGTTTTTTATCTATTTTGCCTTGCTTTTCTTTAATTTGATAATAAGATATTTACTAATACTTAAGTGGTTGCAAAGTATATTCCCTTCTCTCTATGCACACACGCATAATAAGTTCTCAAAGTGTGAATCTTCAAGATAATTTTTTCAACCGTGAATATTTGTATTGAATCGTAAGATTCAAATACAATGACAAACTGCTTCAAATATGTCATATAGATGAGGATATATAGTGTACAGTAATGTAATAATTTTTAAGTAGAAATAGATAAAACAAACTAACCATATGTCTTATAAAACAAAATTGTCAGCTATATATGAGTTTCTGAAGCCTGTACATTTTTAGAAGAATGGAAACGAAGCAATGAAAAATAGATTTCATTCATTGGACGAGAGGGTGGAAAATGAAATAGTGAAATAGTCAATTAGGATAAGTACAAAAGTGCCCCCTCAATTCCTGAATCGTGCGACTCGTAATGATGATATGAAGATGCTCATATTTATTGGTACAGTAAGACACAGATGATTTAAAATTTATCTTATGATATAAATTGTGAGGTAGTCAAATTGTACAATTTGAGTCGTGAATCATAAGATTCTAATAACATTCTACAAATAGACGCTTTTAATCAGTCATAGGAGGAAAGGATAGGATCAATTGAGAGAAGTGTCAAACTTAAACCACTGAATCATGTGATATTATTTTGATGATTATGTATCCATAATTTTTAATAATTTAAACATTTGTAGATATGCAATGTAATAGCAGAAATTTATTTACTTTTTACATAACGTGTTATACATCCAAATAAAGTGTTATGAAGTATACTATCAATAAGTTTTTAAATTTATATGACATTTTGTAATGTCAATGTACTTCATGAAATCTCTTAATACCATGGTTGGATTAATAAAATTATCCTTTTAAAAATTTATTAAAGGTGTCATCTTGTCGAGTTTCACACCTGATGTGAATTGATCTGGTCTTTTGAGTTTTAACACACATTGCTAACCTTCTCAGCTTGCTTTGGAGATTAACACCTTTACATTTTGTTTTGGACTAAAAGCTTACATAACTTTTTGTTAAAATAACTTTAAATAATGGATATTTACTTTTTAAAAATTTAAATATCGGTTTTAATATTATCAGTTATTTCAACCACACTCCCCTTGCCCTGGTTTTTTTACATCTTCACATTCCCATGTTAAGAAAATTACTTTCAGGGAATTGAATTTGAAAATTAGAAACTTATTCTTTACTCGACTCTTCAATGTTCTTATTTTTAAAAAGGCATGCCAGACTAGAAAACTGCAAATTGTTGAGTGGTGACTACCAACCAGCCTCTAAATTTTTTGTTAGAATCCAGTAGTCGATCATTACCTTTTTCATTTGGTGAATGAGATGCAAGTGGCGGTTGAAAAATTTGTGCGTTTGTGATATAAGTCATGTAACAGCAGAATTCATATTTTGTTCAATTTATTTAATAAAGAACAGCAGCTTTATAATCTAAATCAAAACGTGGACTATGCTAACTTCCACATGAATGTGAGGAAGTTAGCAATGTGTGTATTTCTGAACAAAATTTAAAGCTAAATATTCCTTGTCATTTGAAACTAAATTGACTTTAAATTGAAAATACTTTTTTTCTTTGGATTTAGGTAAATGAATTTCTGGCAGGTGCTGGAACAGATGCCCCGGAAGTTGATGAAGAGAATATGATCTCTAGGCCTTCAGTTAGCTATGATGATATGTGGGCAAAAACACTTCTAGAATCTTCGGAGCTAGAGGTAAGGATTAAGCCAAATCCTTTTTAGCCCTGATGCATTGGGTCTTGAACTTTACGGTTTGTATCACTTGCATCCATTACTTGTGAAAACAGGAAGATGACGCAAAGTCATTGGGATCATCATCTCCGGATTCAACAGGATCAGTTGAGACATCAATATCATCCCACTTTGGTGGAATGAGCTATCCTTCACTGTTTAGTTCACGTCCATCCGGATATTCACAAACTACGGTACCAAATATTAAGATTAACAGTCAATTTGTTTTGCCGCATTTATCGTGCTTCTAATTTGATGCTATCCTGAATCCTCTATATTGGATATTTTATGCATATTTTTTGAAGCATCGAGAATAATGAGTGGTCAACTCTTAGTATTAGTGTTAGTTACAAACATAACTCAATTACATTGGCCCTGAACTTGAGATTACAAACTTCCATAAACATTCTGAAATCAGGTTACAGGTACAAAGGGAATTATATATATTTTCTGATCTGTGAAAACCATTTGAAAATGGATTCCGACATTAAGATCATGAAATCAATGTTTGTGTGCAGGCGATTAGCCTTTAGACCTCATTTATCTGTCTTTAGGGACTACTAGTATAATTGTCAGCTTTCTGTATAGTAGTCTCTTCAAGTTGTTGGTGGTGGGTGAAGAAACATGGGATAATGAGAGGGTAAAAAACTAATTTATCCTGGTTCTAGAAGGCTCGTTACTCTTGCATATGTGAAGAACTTGATTCTCTGGATTTGAACCCATGACTAACTGGTCTACAAAGCACAACTTTACCACTGTGTGAGCGCTTGCAGTTTATTATTGGAGGGTCAAATATAATCTTATTTGGGTTAACAGCACTTTAACCCGATGCAACCTAATTTAACACAATTTATTGTAATTTTCCCTTTCTATTCAATTTAATAGAAAATTTTCAGGGAGCGAAGTGCAGATGCTTAGTTGTACACATGTTTTTTTGATAGAAAAATATGTTGAAAGATAAAAAAGTTCTTTATCAAAGAAAAGTTTAACCAGAGAGTTTGGCTACCTTGTTACCCTAAACATGTTTGCCAGTAACGCACCTTTATTCATTACATCTCATTAGAAATGGTGAGGTTGCATGTGGCTCACCGAAGTTGATCGTATATTCTTCCTTTGAACTTCTCTAGTATACATTGTTCCTTTTTTGGACAAACCCTTGACCAGTGCATCGGATAAGTTGGTCCTGTATTCTTCGGGTGAACTTCTATAACTGTTCCTTTTTTAGATAAACCCTTGAAGAGTGCATCACATAATTTTGCATCAAAAACCACTTGGTTATTTCATGCGATTTTCTTTTTCAACTATTTGGATACAATATGAGAAGCTTTTAAAGCACTAAAAGTTTCCACATCAGCTTCCACAGTGAAAATATGGAATAGACACGTATACTTGTCTTGTAGATTTCAGCCACTTCAATAATTTTGGATTAACAGTTTTCACTGGCATTTATAATTGGTTTGTAATTTTAAATGACATTCCGGATTGCCATGTTGTATTGACACCTTTTTTACATACAGACCAACCACATTAACAAACAATTAAGTCATCAACACTATTCTCTCATGTTTACGTTCTTGTGAGCAATATACCTGGTTTGGAGACAAAATTTGATAAAGGGTTTTATCGTCTTTTAAATATATATAGTTAAAAAACAGTGCAAATGTTACTGTTCAAATTAACTATTAAATTGAAAAGGAAAATTTGCTATAAATTGTATTAAATTTGGGTGTATTATGCTTAAATTGACATACGAGGGTGGAAAGTGCAACCAAAGTGATATTTTAGAATGGTAAGTGCCTTTTACCCCATAATCTGTAATATAATTGTTGGACTGGTTGTGGGGTTTAGGCAGGGAAGGTAAAAAAGAAATAATAGAAACTCAAGTATGATAATAAACTGATATGGTGTTGAATTATGGGAGTGAAAGAAATAAATAGAATATATAATAAAGTGACATGAATGGAAGAAATTATGGGAGTTGGAATAATCCTAATTTACTGTGCATCATTCTCCCCCACTGAAATATTTTGTTTATACTCTAACAAAAATTTTGCATCAATGAGTCCTTAAACTAATTACCTTACCTTGAATGTTGTAGTATTATCACACATTTATTCACTTTTTATTGAGTCATAGCTCTGCCGTTAAAGCTTTTGTATTTGAAATTACTTATGGAAATTTACATTATCCATGGCAGGATAAGGCACCAGCAAGCCGAGGTAGTGGCCCCTCTATGTATGAGGGTCCTGGTTCTCCGGTAACATCCCTTTACTTGTTTTAGAGTATATATATAAAAGTACAATAAGGAAAAAAAATAATAAAACATGAAATATATTTCTCCGTAAGCTCAATTTAATCTGTATAAAAGTTATACATAGTATTTTAGAGAAATTAACGAGAGAATTTCTGCAAATAGTTTATGTACAAATTAAACTAATTTAGTTTATGAGGAAATTTATTTCTTTTTTTTTTTCCCTAGAAATGCTTATAGAAAAGATTTATCCAAACAAACACTTAGTTTCATTTTATTCTTCTGATCTAGTTTTGATATTAAATCTCATTTTTTTCAGATAAGAGAAGAGCCTCCATCATATTCATCATCTGTCATGCAAAGATACGAGTCGTTTGAGAACCCCCTAGCAGGAAATGGGTCGCACAGTTTTGAGTCTCAAGACGACGAACGAGTTTCATCCGGAAATCCTCAATTTGGAAGTGCACTTTATGACTTTACAGCAGGAGGAGACGATGAAGTAAGTTGGTTTAAGACCCAGCCAATTTTAACTGGGAAATTTGTGAATAGGTTAGGTCAGCTGTCTAAACAATCCACAAAATAATAAAGAATCGATGAAAATAGGTGAACTAGTGCCACTAAACACAATTTTGAACCTTGCCCTAAAAGCAATAACGACACAAAACTTAAAGAAAATGGTTGTTAATGTTAGAAATAAGAAATCAACTTTTAGTACGGGTAATTGAGACTAAAGATCTATGGCGGCAAGAAACATGCAGCTGTACAATGCAATGCTCGCATATGTGTTAACAAATCTGAACCTGAAAAGCGAAAGTATACAAAACTTAAAAAAGGGGTCAGTAATATTGAAATTAGGTTCACATGTTGATGACTATTATTTAGCCTTTTCATTATCGATATTTTTAACCTTTCAAGCCTATATAGTAGGCTCATTTTTTTTGAATTTAAATTTTGCATTATATAATATTAAAATATATATAATTATCACCGATTCAGCCAGTCCCACATATTCAGTGACTAGTTTGATGCATGTTCAATATTTCTTTGGACTATGCCTTTCGGCTTTTTGTGTTCATGAATTGATGTATTATCTAGAGGCAGGCATGGTTATTATAAATGTAAGCATGATATATTTTCATTGTTTTTGGCAGTTGAGTTTAACCGCAGGAGAAGATGTTGAGATTGAGTACGAAGTAGATGGCTGGTTTTATGTAAGTCTTCAAGATTTATATTTGTATTTCATCTGAAGTAGAGACGTAGATAAGTAGAATTTACATGGATTCCGCATGTTTTTAATTATGCATATGAGAATCAGTTGTTGATGGCCTACTGTGTGGTGCAGGTTAAGAAGAAACGCCCTGGTAGGGACGGCAAGATGGCTGGATTGGTCCCTGTTTTATATGTTAGTCAATCTTGAATAATGTACGTAAGCTGTTGTAACATCCGAGTCATGTACATGGCTTTTTTTGGTTTATTTTATCCAGTATTGCTTTCTTTCAAAGTTTCCAAGTGCTCCTGTCCTATGCCATTCCGGCTTTTCTCCCTCGATATCTTGTATCCTGGTCCCCAATTTGTTCAGTTGTGTGCTATGTCGATGTATCATTTTCTATGATATTTGCTTGCGAGTATTTAGTCATTTATCATAGTATAGGGGTTTCGAATTACTTGAATGAGTGTCTATTCTTATACAGGGAAAATTCAATAGACCAAGCGAAAGTCTTTTGTTTTGAGGTCAGAATTATATCTTGTCTTGAGATCTATTCAATACTTACATAATCACATCTCCTGATAATCTTTTGACGTCCAGGTCTTCCTAACATCCTTTCGAGCTTCAATCAATTTTTTTCCGGAATCCTAATTTTTATTGGTCCTTGATTTGGTTAAATTACAAACGTCTTAACGTTGGAGAAATATGGGATCATGGGGCATACAGTATGGAACAAGACAAGTACTTGAAAACGATGACAAGAGTAAGGGATCATGGGGCAAACAAAAATGGAACAAGACGAAAAAGCACATCAAAGCAGTGACAGATATGTGGTCGTATGTAATTTCTAATAAAATGGCAGAGTATTCACTTTAGATGCTTCTTGAGAATTAGAAATAATTATCGGTATACAATGAGCTAATATAGTGTACATAATGTCCCTAAGCAGCTGAAGTTGTAGTAAGTCTAAGAGGTTGTCCAATGACAAGCACTTATCCAACACATACAATATAACACGTGAACGAGTTGGTCTTTCAACGTTGTCAGTACTTTGTCTCAAGCTACGTAAATGCAATAATGCAGATTTCACAATTAAATTGAAACATTGTAAGAATCGAGTGTGGACAAAGTTGACTAAATAGTTTTTACAAAGAACATTTATTAGGTTATTTCTTTCTATAGCTCTATACTCATGGACACTCTCGCAATTTAGAAATGATTAAAGTGTCTCTGATTTTTTTTCCTTGTTATTTTTTGAATTAGATTTTTCGAAGCATTAAATGAATATTCCGAATTGTATAATTTGAATAGACGGATGGTTTCAAATTTAATTATCTGAAAAGGTATACTGTTGCTGTAAATTTTTAAAAAGTTGATCCAAAAATTTCCTTTATTTGAATTAGATAATTCGAAACACCTTAAAGCACAAATTTCGATATTGTGTTGTTTGGATTGTACCATGGACATGAAATATGCCAGAGCTACACAAAATGATGTCATTGCTTCCTTTGCCATTGCTTGAGGACACATTTCTCATTCTTTCTTCCTTTATTCATTGAAAATGACCGTGCCAACCCGTTGAACATCGAGGAAAATTGCCCCATCACCACAACGTGATTCCGCACACCACACCTTTTGTGGTTTTCCCGTATATACACGCATGTATACGGAATAGAGAGAATGAGGAGCAAGGAGAGAATTCTACAACAGCCCATAAAAAGAAACCGTTTTAACTTTTTTATTTTGTATCTTTGCCTTTTCCTACACACTTCCTTCTCAAATAAGAATGAAACGTGCAACAAGTTGGGGATGTCGTGGCTGAACATTAGAACAATTCCTGACTCATAAAGCTTAGAATATAACAATTATGCAGGACTAAGAATATTTCACTGCAAAAGAGGCATGAAAATTAAAAATATCTACGTAGACGTCAGAGTAAATATGATCAGAGAAAGAGAAAGGGAATAATGATAAAGAAAATCATAGATCAAAAGCTTTTGTGTGTTTTTAGAACAAATATTCCGAAACATATTTAAATTATTTTGGAAACATTATTTTTATAATAAAAAGTTTTATTTATTATAGATATTTTGAAATGATTAATTCAGAATAGTTAAAAAACAATCGCAAATTATGCATTTTAAAAGTTATTCAAAAATTTGTTTCAAAATATATTTTGTTAGAATGCTTTTACGTAACTTGTAAGTTTTTTTATTACACTCTAGATTACATTTTTCAAACAAAATATAAAAAATTAGAAAATGTTATATTTATCATTGTATTATGAGAGGTGCTAGAAGAAAGTATGGGATCTAGGAAACAATTGTCCATTTCTTCTTTACCAAAAAGAGTAAGCCACACTCTATCATTATGGGATAGATGTTTGTGTCCATGTAGAAGAATGAGTATATGTGTCTACTTGACATTACAACAAATCAACCCTTGTTAATGACATGTGCAAACTTGATGAGGGACAACTTGTTAATATTTAGGATGTTAAAACAATTACAATTTTCTTTTGTAGATTTCTTAAGAAAAATGTAGAGCTTTTTTCAATTATATAAATTCTTGTATACCTTGAAAACAATAAAAGCACGATAGAAAGTTAACTGCATTTTATGAGGGAAGATTTTATTTTATTTATTATATTATAAATAAGAGTGGGTGGATATGAGAATTTAAGTTAAGAATGTTTAATCACAAATAAATATTTATTAAACTATTTATAAAATAAGTTTTACAATAAAATCATCTGAAGATAATTTATAATGGATTTTAATCATGGATTTTTTTCTCTTAAAATTTCACAATTAAATGAAAAGGGGAAATATATAACAAATTATACCAAATTAAACGTTTTCTATTTGGTATAATATTCAATAACCTTTTTTTATATTGCAAAGTATACTACATAAAACTGATACTATTAAATATCTATGATTTAATTGGCAGTATTATAACATGCTTTATAAAAAAAATTCCAATTGACAAACTTGTGTCTATTTTCTTTCTTAAAACAAAAAATATGTAAGAAAACTAAAACAACAGTATGGATAAATTTATTTATTTTCTGAGAAGTCCTTACTAAGAAATTTTTCCAGACAAATTTTTAATAAATAGCCTAAGAGATTAATATATACTATGTTTAATCTATTTTATTATGAATAAATCTTATAAATTTATCTTTTTTTCCTCGTATCACTGATTTTGAATTACTATCCTTAACTTCAATTGAGAATTCACCATATGAAACGAACATTAATTTGAGTCAAGTAAACATTTAAATAACACTTTCACCAACTAAAGTTTTAAATATGGTTTTTAAAATTAAATACACTCATATATATAATCTTAGAATTTCTCTTGATAATCGTTCACTATTATTAATATCTTAAATGGTCTGTTCATAAAATAATGACAACTCTAGTGACTTGCCAGCAGATAACAGGAATGGGGTTTCCAATTCAACCCTCCATAAACTTGAAGAAACAACTATATACAAATACTTTGAAATTGTAAAGACTCTATTAATAATATTTATAGCATTTTTTATTTCTTTTTTGTTATGTGATTGTACACTTCTATATATATTCTCTCTCTACATCTAATAGCAATGGATGTTGATGCATATATGTAAAACTAATATCTAATAAATAAGAAAAGGAAGTTCTAAAAGAAAACAGATAGCGAATAGATGGGTACGTTACGTTGGCAGTGATTAACGTCTTTCCTCTTTCTCATCTCTATGCCTAACCCGCCTTCTTAAAGTGTCCGTCAAAGAATCATCCATAGTAAAATATTTTTTTAATAATTTAAATTCATTTATATGAATTAAAAAAATGTTTTTAAAAAAATTCATTTATACATATTTATAATTCAAGTTGGGTTGTGTTGAAGTTAATTCAAGTTAAACAAGAATGAGTCTCACTAATTTAAGATTTATAATTCAAGTTGGATTGTGATGGACTTAATTCAAATAGAACAATAATGAGTCTCACAATTTACATTGAAATTGAATTGAGCCTAGAATCTAACTCATGTTAGGATAGGTTAAGTCTATTCTAAATTAAATTTAGTCATATAGTCTAAACTAAGTTAAATTTGGTTGAATCTAGTTAAAATCAAGTGGTATTAATTGGATCAAGTCAAACTTAAGTCTAGTCGGATTTAAGTTAAATTAGATTAAATTTAGTAAACTAAACTTAAGTTAAATTAGATTTAATCAACCGAAATCAAATGAAGTTAATTCAAAATTAATTTAGTTCTAATTTAAAAAATCTAAATTTAATCTAATTTGTTAATTTCATTTAATTTAATTTAAATATAGTTTTAAATAAATTTAAAAATTCTAATTCATTCATTGTAAGTAAAATAATCTTAATTTTAGATTTAATATATTTGATTGGAATTGGATTAAATATAAATTAAAATTTGAAAGATTCAATCCATAACATTTATACTATTTTCATAAAATAAAATTGCACTTATACTAAATTAGTCTTACTTATATTTATTGGAAGATGTGCTTAAGTTTAAAGATAAATATATTTTTGAAATATTTGTATAAAACAGAATTCAGGTGGTTCAAATTTATTTTACACGTAAGTTCATAAAAGTAAACTAATTAAAAAATTAGATGAAAAATAGGATATAAATAAAAAAAACTAACGTTTTCTTAAATTTTAAGAATGATAATTAATTCAATAAAAAATATTTTTAAATGTGAAACTTAGAAAGGATTGGATAAAATAATTCTTAAATTCTTAATTAATCTAAACATCTTGAATTAATTATTCAGTCACAACACAAAACACTAAGTCCATCCCCTTGAATAGCTTTTCAACACAATACATTAAAAAAAGATAAGAATTCTTTTCCATAAATTAAAATTATTTTATATATTCTAAAAAAATCATAACTTTGATTTTCTATTTTTTAACTCATATATGAGTTGTTTTAATGTATGAAAAAAAAAATCATTTTATTACTATTTTTACTTTTATCTCCTAAAACTTTTTATGGATAATTTTGATCGCACATGCTCAAAGTTCATGCACTCTCCAACTCAGCTTATGGACATTTAGGACGTGATTCATCGTTTATAGAAAAGGCTGCAAAATAGAAAACATAATTTTTAAATTATTTTTGTGAAAGTGAAAACCCTGTGTTTATTTTGTTACAAATAATACTTTTAGTTTCACATTTCCAATATAATTTTTACGTTCTTGGAATATGACTTTTAAAAGTTAATAATTATAATTTTTCACATTTAAATTAATCATTTTTCTTTCTTACATGTTTCGAAAACATATACTCAAAACAAAAGTTAGGACTAATTAGACGTTGTAATGCGACCAACTCAATCAAATATATAAACCATTTTCATAGTTCCTTTTGAAAATTATTTGAGACAGGGTTGACCTTGTTTTTCTGTTCGAAAATATTCCACCACGTGTGCAGCTTCCACTCTTTGTTCCTAAAAGAGAACAATATATTCCTTTCTCATATTGTTTCAGTCATCAAATTCTATTTACTTTGCTTGTTTATGAAGTTGTAGTGTGCAAAAGAGAGGGAAAATATGGATTTGTGTGGATGTTTGAGTTCTAGCTTAAAGTATTTGTATGTAAATATGGAGAAAGATATTGCAGATTCTTTGATAAAGGCATCAGATTTGTGAAAGAAAAAACAGCTTGAATCATCGTTCTTGTTTTTCGGTGAATGAACATTTTTCCGTGCCGAGTTGACTATATTGAGTTGGCAATGCAACGACTATGATCTTTGATCAAGCACGTCCACAAAGTTATCACCTTACAAAAAATTTAAAGATTCCATATATTAAAATAACTAATACAAATTTTAAGTACAATAGTATTATTATTTAATGTAAGATGTATGATTACAAATTCAAGTATGAATTTAATTTTCACACGGACTAAAAACAAAAAAAATTGACAAACATATTAAAAAAAAAAACTTACAAACTCATTATATTAAGATTTTAGATTAAAGATGGTTTTTATATAGATCTAATTCATGTGTTGTGTCAATTTTTATTGTTTCGATCTTAAATTTGTTGATATGAGATTGTTAGAGTCAATAACCACATTCTAGATATTGTTCTTAGAATTCGAAGTTCTATTATGATTTCATCTTAAAAAGGTGTTTTTTGATAGATTAAAAAAGAAAAATGCATTTAAAATGATGTTATCAACTTTTAACCGATATGAAACTATTGAGTGTAACGAAACATTTGTTATATTATATTAAAGTATAACGTAAAAAATTATATTATGTTTTTCAAAATATTATTTTCACATTTGTCTAATTTTAAAAATTAACCATCAATCTATATATATATATATATATATATGATTTGTTGTTGATGTATAATGGTAAGAAATAAAGTTGTTTTATAAAATTAAGAAATTTTAGTATATAAAAAGATAATTAACAATTATTTTATTAGTAAATATTTAGCTTACAGTGAGATAAATTTTTTAAATCAAGCCAGTGAAAAGTATTTAAATAATTTTTTAACATTTAATTATATTTGATTTTAATGAAAAAGCACTTGGAAATGATCAAATTAATACATTTTTTATTTTATTATATCGAGAAATCATTGATAAACTTCTCTTCGTTCTCTATTCTTTAATTGAAAGAAAGTCCTAATAACTTTACCTATTTAAAATTATTAATGGTTGTTTAGAAGAAAGTTTGAAAAAATAGAGAAGAATAAAGAATAAAGGAGAATAAGTGAAAATAAAGAAAAATACAATTATATCCATATATTTAGGTTATATTGTATAAGTAAGGGATAATATGTGTTAATATTTAAATAATTTATCTTTTATCAAATTAAAATTATTTAATTTTAAAAGAATCGCTTTAATTATAATCAATTTATAAGTATATATAAAAAAAAAAGTAATACCGACCTAGTCATACATTTGTAAATCACATTTTATTTATAATTAATTAAAATTTATTAATTTTCACGAGTCTAAGTTCCTTATCATTTTGATAAATTAAAAAAATATATATTTGTACAACGCATTTATAATAACAATATTTTAATTTCTTAATAGAATTGTTAAATATGAACAAAAGACCTATCAAGTGTTGTATATCTTACAAAGAATAATAACATGTGACCTCTTAGTTTAATCAATGATTTAATGTGTGAAAAATTGTTCAAAAGTAAAAAAGTGAAAACAACAATACCAAAACAGTAGGATGTGAGTCCCTTTTCTAGTAACAATTAGGATGAACTTAGAATGTAGCTAGTGCCAACGATGAACAAACTTTAGAATGAGATATGTTCAAAGGAAAAACGATTTTCACCTTTTGAAATAATTTCAAACAGACTTGACTTTCTTCCCGTGAAAGGAAACGATAAAACTTTAATGCTTTTTTTATATTATAAAGGAAAAGAAGTCAAAAGAAAAAAATGTTTAGATTAAAAAAATTAAAAAATAAGTGAAAATTTTATAATTGATTTAATTAATATAATAAAAGAACTATATATATATATATATATATATCAATTTACAAAATATTTTTTAAAATTGATTTGATATAAAATTAATTTTTAAATATAAATTGAAACTAAAATAAATTAAAATTAAAATAAAAAATTAACATTATTTATTTATTCTCTGTCTTTTATGTTTTTTATATGTTTGTAGATCTGTCCTTGAAAACAATCACACCCATGTAAACATATTAATATAAGAAAATTTATTATATCACATTAATTAACATTCATTTAATTTTTTCTTATTTTTTAATGTCTTCTTTCGAAAAAAAAATGAAAGTTTTATATCTCGATAAAATTATAGTTCTTTTTTTTTCTCTTTATAGTTATAAAAGTTTTAATATTTGTATTGTCTTTAAAAACAAGTTGTCAAGTGATTATTTAAAACCTTGCTTTTCAAGAATAAGGACAATGTAGTCATTAGGAAAAAATATTTTTTTATAATTAAAAAAGAAAACAAAGAAAAAGAATAAAATAGTAGATATGAAGTTAGTTGTATGATTTTAATGGAATAAGATATATTTGTTAACCATAAAAGTAAAATGCCAGATTAAGGTTGCTGCGTTTGACGATTCCATGGCGCTGTCAAACCTCAAATTATCGGAGTGACTTATATCGGAATGATTTGATTGTTAATCCTTTTGCAAAAGCATTTTTAAGTGATTTTAGGGCAGAGTATATATACCTATGCATTTTTATTAATTATCTATGCATTTAATTCCTTTAAAATAAATTGTTTTAATTTTAAATTTTCTATTTTTTAGTTTCTTTAAAATTAAAAAATATTATTTTTAATTTATAGTATTACGTGTCACTGGTTTTAAAAATTAATGATTTGAAATTTTGAAATAATAAGAATCAATTTTCTTTTCAAAAATTAAGGCTAAAATTAACATATATTATAAAGAATATAAACCATGCTTTTAAATTTTACTGAAGCAAAGTAAAGACTTCTTTTACAAATATCAAAATTAAAATTTGCTTATTTTACAATTACTAAAAATATATTTAGAACTTTTTAGTAGTCCTTATTAATTTTAAGTGGTCATCGCGCAAGTACTGATACTTTTACACACTCTTGGATTAGTGAATGGGATTTATTGTTATTTCTTATTCTACTTTTACTTTTTTTATTCATTTTTTTATTATTTTCAATTAAACGCTTAAATTTTAATTAATTTATTTTTTTATATATTTTAACTATTTTATTTACTTAATTTCTTTCTTTGAATTAAATGGAATCTGTTTTTACACTGTATTTATTTTCTAGGCAATTCTATGAAAAAAAAAAGAGTCATATTTGTCCTGAAAAATAGATTTTATTTCGTTGAGTTCAGAATATTCTCTAATTGAGAATTAGAGAGACACTTATATGTATTAAGGGATGAGAAAAATAAACATATATTGTAAAAATATCAGTAATGCTCTCGTGCTGGTTTGGATTGAGTTTTAACTCAATCAAATACACCACATTGAATTGAATTTATGTAATTTTCTTAAAACCCAAATAAAATAAATTTCATCACAATGGGGTTTATTTAGGTTGGCTAAACCGAGTTTGGAGTTTTAATTAAAAAAAAAAAAAAAACTGATGGTTGAAATATATGGACAAATAAAAATACCATCGAAACCTTGAAACTGATTACTTTATAGCATTGAACATATAGAATGTGGTTTCTTATTATTTACAAAATAAAAAAAAATTAATTTGGTTTTATTTACTAGGTAAGACTTGGGAGATTTATTTATACCGATGGTAGTAGATGTCTTATTCTTAAGAACTCTGTAGCTCTTAACATAATTTTAAAGTCTGAACAAGTGACAGAATGAAGGTGTCACTTATAGTTGTTATTTTATTTTTTAATTTAAAAATATGTATAATATATATAAAAAACAGTATTTACATATTGTATTATGTGTTATTACTTTAAACTTTTAATGTTTCATTTATGTTATAGCAAGAGGCTTTTTTTTTAATAAAATTGTTTTGCTTTATAACAAAGTTGCACAATTTTTAACAATAAAGTTGTACAATCATATATGCCTTTTCTCTTTGCTGGCTTTTACAAGGAAAAATACTTTTTGTATAAAGTGAACCTATATAAGAATAGATTACAAAAGTAATTAAAGTGTTAGTAAATTAAGACCGTAATGTATTTAATTATTTTTAAGAGTATTTTCTAATATTTTGTGTACTTTTTTCGCGTTATTGGTTTGGTACCCTTAATTAATAAAAAGTTGAAGACGATCATAGTGTGGCTGCAAGCTGTACATTAATAGAGTCCAAAACTGAAAATGTCGACCCAAAAATGTTAGAGACTCGTCGCTTATTTTATGTGTATTCAATATTAATTTTCCTTCTTTTCTATTTTTTCATAAGCCCGTGATGCACACTATTTAATATGTAAGAATTAAATAAGAAGTTAACAATATTAATTTAATTATTTAATAAGGCATAATGGAGAAATAAACATTAAAGCCGGAACGTAGGTTTGCATTTGTGAATCCCCATTGGCAATTTTTGAATTTAAAAAATTGTTTATTTATTTGCTATTAATTTTACAAAGTTTCAATCTAAAAAAATTGTTAATTCTCCCTTATCTTTTTTTTTTTTTATTCATCAATACCTTTTTAATAATCTTGCCTAAAGTCTTTAAGTTTTTATACACAACCTTACTCAGCTATCCCTAACTTTTTAGAATAGGGAAACCTTAAGCAAATCTAAACCTAATTTTTCTTTTTTATTTTCTCGAAGTCTGGTCATGATTAGACTTATGTCCACAAAATTAAATTTAATTACTTAGATATTCTTTCTTGTTAAATTTTTTTAATCACGGCTTGTACTATAATATAAAACAAAAAAAAAAAGGTATTTTATTGTATTTTTCGATGAAACAAGAAAACAAACCGACGGTACAAACTTTACATGGTGAAAATGGAAACCCCAAGTGTAGTAAATACGTATAGTTCATACAACTGAAAGGTATCTCATCAACCCCAACTGATATTTTAATACAAAACAACAATCATTTGGAAACTAAAAGAAGTTGCCTGGCTATTTTATTGACCTTGATTACAAGAAATTAAAGGATAAACTGAAAGAATAAATACAAAGAGAGAAAACATTTGGCATATATATGTATATGTATGTGTATAGTGTGGATTGATTTGTAGAAAAGCACACACGAATTTTTTGTGTTGATTTAGACGAAGCTATGTGTTTTTTTCAGGCTTCGTGAGGATAAAGACGAATTGGGAGGTTCTTTGCAGGAATAGGCAAGGGATCAACGATGATCTTTTCATCTGGAATCACTTTTTCCCACTTAAATCTCTTCACAAGGTTGTGCATGAACACCAATATTTCCAATCTTGCATACTCTTTCCCAGGGCACATTCTTGGTCCTCCACCAAATGGCACAAAAGTGTAAGGAGCTGGTCCTTGCCCTTCGAATCTACTTGGATCAAATTTCTCTGGCTCAGGAAAGTATTCTGGGTTTTTGTGTGTTGAATTTGCACTCCAATACAACTACACACAGAGCAAAACAACTAATTAATTAAGGCATGTTTTCTTTTAAATTTTCATGAAAGAATTAATAATGTTATGCAAAATCCTATATAGTGTCTAATACTTTTAAGTTTTCATTGATGCCTCGTGAAACAAAAGTTTCTTGTTATAGAGACCAATCACATAACGCGTTGTAGTGAACAAAAGAAAATTTAAGAGAGTGTACGTAAACATTTTGTAGTTTGTAGAATTCAAGAAAACTCGTATACAATTTTCTTACCTTCCACCCCTTTGGAATTGAGAACCCATTGAAAATAAAATCATTGATAGCTTCCCTAAAAGCTCCTTGAAGTGGAGGAGCAATTCTCATCACTTCACAAGCCACGTTCCAAGAATACTTCATCCTATTGATATCATCCCAATTCAATAACTCTCCTGGTGATTTTGACTTTGCAATTTCCATTTGTTCTAAACAAATTACAGAAAAAGGAACATAAATAAGTGTATATAAATGTTAAAGTATCACATCATGCATGAAAACGTATTAATAAATTTTTATTTTATATACAAATAATGTCCTTTTTTTTTATTATATATAGAGAATTCTTAACTTTCGTTTTAGTTTTGGGCTTGACTTAGTTACAGAAATGTTTATTTCAGGGTGAAGTATCCTGCAAGAAATGTCTCTGGTGGAATTATATGTAAAAAAACTAAGTTTTGCTGCGTTTTTAGTATAAACAAATATGAGTACAATAATAATATATGCTTGACTATAGTGGCATGAAGTGGGATTCTTCCAACTTTCGATAAAAATTGCACGAAACTGGAGCAACAAACAACCGCACAAATGATGAGGTCGTCCTTGATAATTTATTTGGAGTTTAGTTCGAAATTCAAACATCAACCGAATCAAGTAAACTAAATCAGTGAAGTTTGACGCAAGTTAATGAAGCTTTTGACTTGTACACTTGAAAGTTGACTTTAAATACCTAAGACATGTTTGTTGGTATGAAATTCTCAACAAGGATTTATAAAAAAAAATAAAAAAAATAGATGAAACAGAAATAAAAAAAAAAAATTGGTGAACTAAAATAAATTTATGAATAAAGAGTTAACCTTGATAAACTGCATCATAAATGTGAGGGAATTCAGCAAGGTATTTGACAATGAAAGTGCATGCAGCACTGGCAGTATCATGGCCTCCAATCAAAAGTCCCAGAATCTTGTCTGCAATGTCCAATTCAGTCATGAATTGTCCATTTTCATCGGATGTTAGTAGCATGTGAGACAATATGTCTTGTGTTGGCGATGCTTTTCCTTCACGCAAATCAACTTTCCTCTCTCTGATTATCTTCAACAGCTCCTTTCTGATGCCTTTCGCTGCTTTGATAGCTTTGTTGAACGGCGTTCCGGGAAGATCAATCGGCACTGATATGATTCCGGACGCCAAAAGATGAAAAGGGTTCTCAAATTTTGCCACGTGGTTCACATCCTCCACGCTCATAAACAAACGACACGCCAGCAAGAACGTGTACCTGTTACATCAACTTTTTTAGTTCTAGTCAATGTGGGACTTAACTTGAATAAAAGATTTGATCTTGTAACGTAAATATTTGCAGATGAAGAAACAAAAGAAGAAGATAAAGAAGGGTGTTGGGACCTCTTGGCCAAGGGATAGACGGTGAGATGGGTGCGGTGGTCCCAATGGGAAGCGAAGTGGTTTTGTGCTATGGTGTCCATGATGGGAATGTAGCCTTGGAGGGCTTCGGGTTTGAGGAACTGTGGGAGCAACTTTCTCATCTTCTTGGACTCTTCCTTGGAGTTGGTCTGAACGGTGGTGGGGAAGACCTTGTTGACGCTGTCGGGCCACCACGCCGCCACGAGCTTGTTCTCGTTGGAGAAGATGAATTTGTTGGAGGCGGCGCCGCAAAATACGACGGCGGGTTCCCCGAGGATGGAGGTTTTGAAGAGGTGGGAGGAGTACTTGGTCATGCGGTCGAAGATGAACTTCTCCGGGTGACCCTTCCAGCCGGTGGAGAGGAACTGGAGGCTCTCACCGATGACCGGGAAGCCGGTGGCTCCCGGTGGGAGGTTGGGGGCGGAGAAGGGAGAGCGGTGCTTGTGGAAAAGGAAGAAGAAGAAGAGGGTGACGAGAGTGACGAAGAGGAGAAGGAGGGAAAGGTAGAAATGCTCCATGCTTTTGGTGTGTGTGTGTGTGTGTTTGAGTTTGTTGTGTGGTTTTTTTCTTCTGATGTGTTTGTTGAAGTGAGTCACAGTACTGCAGTGGGAATTGCCTTCTCTCTTGGGTGTCAATTTATAGCCACAATCTTAGGGAGTGTGAAATTTCGTGGGTGTCTCATGCTCCATATATCAAAACATGAGAATAAAAAACTTGTACAATGGAAATGGTGCATGATTCAAACTTATCTTCTAAATGATAATTACAATATCATAGACTTCAAAAACTGCTTATTAAGACAAAAAATAATCTTTCATGCGAATGTATGTGATTGGTGATAAATTCTAAAGTGTTAAAGATGCCATATATCTAAATGAATTTTATAAATATATTAAATCATCACACATCACAGCTCAATTTCAAGCATTTAAAAAAGAGTTCAATAATAGGATGATTGTTTTACATGAAAATTATAAATAGTATATACTACTTTTCGTATTTTTTTTTTTTTGTAAATTTCAATGAGTTTGTTCTGATTAAAAGACATGCTTTGAGTGCGTAGTTAAATTTTCTTTTGCACTAACAAGTCTTTGTAGTAGCTTTTTTCTATATAATTTTTCTGAAATTAGAGAACTTTCCAATAGAAATATAGTTATTTATAATATTAAATTATTTAATTAAAGTAATATGATGTTTTTATTACGATAAAATGTTTATAGAGCTAGAAAATTTAATTCTAACTTCCATCGCGAGTCACGACAACAGCTATATATAAAAACATGGAAAAATAATCTTAACTTCAAATTCTGGAAAATTACTTTTTTATGCTAGTCATAAAGCAACATTTATAAATAACGGAATTTTTTTATTTAGAAAGACTGTATTTTGTGAGAAGAATGGTTCATGACTTACAATTGGAAAATCCAATATCAAATTTTAAAAAATAAATCAACAAGGATTTACAGATACCCAAGTGTTTAAGCATACAATAACTAGGAGTTCAATCTTTAATTTATTAAAATATGTTAATTCCTCAATTGCATCTACCAAGTCAAATTTATAAAAAGATTTATTAAATAAAATTTAAAAATTATATAAAATTGTAACTTACCGGTGTATATATATATTAACGTGTTGAATTTCATAGGGATGCCAATTTGATAGGTTAGAGGCGAGGCATGGTTAATTGATTTGTTGGTCCATTTTTTAATAAAATAACAAGCAATTTAAAAAATTAAAATTTTTATGTGATGTTTTTTAAAGATTCAAATATGTATGTAATGATATTTTAATTTGAATCATGAATTATCAAATAGTAATATTTTCAGTTTATATATATTCAATAAGAGACATCAATTTAGTGTGTGTGTGTGTATATATATATATATATATATTCTATAATTTTCATTAGTTAATTAAAATATTTAATTAGATAATTTAAAAAATTACTATTTTTAGATATTAAATTACAAATGTATTAAACTATGATAGTGTTATATATTTATCTATTTTAAACAATATAATATAATCATTGTAAACGATATTTTGTTAAAATGATAACCTAGTGGCACCACATTGCGACCTTATCGTTAGAATCAAAAGTACTGTGCAAGAAGGAGTCAAGTCAAAGAAACAATGAGAGCTTATGCCAGTTGCTTTGTGTATCATTATATACGCAATTATGGTTTGTTTGTATCCGTATTTATTAGCTGCAATAAATAAGAAGCCATAATCTGCGTTTGCCAGAGTCCATCTCAATATAAAATCCCTGTTTTTACGAGCTTCTTAGAATCTCTTTAGATGGTTAAGAACAAGGTGTGAAAAAAAATATTCTTAACATCTAAGTCTAATAAGTGATTGTAATTAAGATATAATTCATTCCAGTTATCTGAATTATAATTAAATAATACATTTTCTCTCAGTTAAAGTATAAAAAAAATCAAAATTAAACGCTCGAAATATGAATATAAATGTACTTGTCAAAGGTCCTAATAAATATGTTCATAAAATCGTCATACCCAAGTATCCTATTAATTAGTTGATAGTCATTGGTTTACATTTTTTCCATGCCTCTTTCAAAATATAATGAGATGTTTCCCTGTGTTGAAATGCATATAATTATGTGTTGAAATTTTTTTCTCAATATTCCATACTTACAACTTTAAATCCTTCAAACACATGCTTTCATTCTTTATCCTTAGACTTCAATAAAAATTTTAGTATCTTTCTTTCTTTCATACAATTTTTTTGTATTATTGTTTTTTACACTTTTGCACAAGGCTTTAGTCATGTCTTTATATTTTTAAAGCCATAATTCATTTTAAAAAAATAATTATCATATAAATGAATTATAATATTTAAATAGTGATATCATTATATTTAGTGCAAAGTTTAAGAAATGAGAAATATTTATTTGATACCACTGAAAACATTGCTATTTGGTTATTTTCCTAACTAATTAGTTCACTCAAAATTCAAAGTCACGATAGAAGGTTTAGTTAAAAATTATTTATTTTAGTTATATTTTATATCCATGAAAATGTGATATGAAGCGGATCCGCGTAGCACTTACGTAATATATTGAAAAAATAAAATAGAGTAGAAAAAAAAGGCAATAATTCAAATTACTGTGCATGACGGAGTCATGCTAAGCCTGTTTTCTCTATCATTATATCTTTTGGCACCAGTGATTGTCAAACCAAGCAATCATTATTTGTATCCGTATTTATTATTAGCCGCAAGAAATACGACGCTATAATCCGCGTTTGGCCAAATCCAACTCAATATAAAATCACTGTTTTAAAAAGCTTCTTGTAAGTACTTACAAAAATGTTAGATATTGATACAATCGTTCTGGAAAAAATTCGAATTCATCTTGTTAATTTCTTCTCTTTCTCTTTCATCAACAAATCAATCTTGAATATTTTACCGATTAATTTTAGATTATAATTTTTATTTTATTTATCTTTTCTTCTAAAAGTATTTATGAAAAAAAATTGTTGAAATAAGAGAAAAACACTTAGCCAACTTAGCCACCAGCTACATGGCAATAATATACTTTTTTTTTATTTCAATTGCAAAAATGGGAATATTTATTATTCTTAAGTACATCGGCAATGGAATAAAACGATGCAATTGTTCGAGTATACTTTGAGAACACATGATCTAGATTATTTAGGTAGTTGAAATAAGATTTTATCTATAAATTTCACATGTTAACAAGTAAATGTTCAAATAATATCTTACAATAGGTACTGCATGTGAGAAAGAGTAGAACACATATTTGTTGACATTATGATAGTAAGAATATTTTGATGGAACTGAAGTTGTTATAGCAACTTATAATGTAAATTTGACGGTAGAAAGATCAAAATTGTTAGGATGTTGTGAGGTGGAGATTTAGTAACTTTACTTGTATAGTCAGAAATTTACTTAATATGAATCTTTTATAAAACACGTGACAAACTATTTAAACGTGACAAATTATTTTAAATAATTGATATAAAGAACATTTTTGTATTTTGAATATAAGTAATTTAATAATAATAATTTATGGTATTTGTTGTCTAGGATCAGAATATGCAAGATTTGATTTGCGATATAATTTTTTTTAACATATACAAGTGATATCATGACTTGCGATTTTTTATTTAAAAAAAATAATTTTATATATACATATACTTTTTATTACAATTTAATTTAATTAACATAAACTTATGCTCGAATTCATAGTAGAACATCTTAAAATAAACTTGTTTATAAAATTAAAATTTATTATTTTAATATGAATATATTGTTTAAAATTGGTATTAATTAACTTTTAAATATTTCCTACTTATAAGATCCATTCTAAAATAATAATTTTATGATAATAAGTCACTTTTGTAAGTAAATCCCGATGGAAATGGTAGTAATTTAGATATACATAAACCTTTTTCAGATTAATTATGTATCTTAACTGTTAAATGGCAACTTCTTTTCCTTTTGCTTTTGAAGCAAAATCTGATAAAGCACACTATTACTAGATGTGGTAAGAGTTACTAACTACGTACCTTTCAAAAAGGGACTGAGATTCTCTACCAGGAAAAAACAATTCCATAAACAATGATTCATAGAACACATTTCTCACTATTTGCAAAAAACGATGAAATTACTAGCAAAAAAGAATTCATAGAACACATTTTTGCTACGTTACTGATTCATGAATCTGCAGTGTCAAAGTTGAATGAAGATCATGCATGTCTTGAAAAGATGCTTTTATAGTGGGCCAGTTTTCGGTCAAAATTTTCAGAGCTTCTTCAGTTATTCCCTCTCTTCTTTTCATAGCAGATCTCCGATTCGATTATGCAATGTTAATTTTTTCTTTTGCTTGAGTTTCAAAGAATTTCTTTTGTTTTGTAGTTATTAGATTCTCCAATGTAACCTTGAGCGAAATTATCAATAATCTTTTCATATATTTTATACTTTATAATTAAAGTATTGTTGTTACGTAATTATATATTATACATGAACTAAAAGTTTAATGAGGTACACATCAGCGGATTTACATTTTAATATTTATTTTTACAAAATCATTTTTTTATCAATATAGTAGTCAACATTGTCAATCCAACTTATGTTAAAAATTCTTAAGAAATAGATAAATAATAATACTTTATCAAATCACTTTATTAAAACATAATTGAATTCAAAATATAAATAATTTATATGTTTGTACTGAAAATGTGATATAATTAGGATAGATGTACTATTTCATTGCACTCCATAGAAATATATATGATGTGATTTTATTTTATTTTATTTTCTTTTCTTTTTCTGTCACAAATCCTTTTGAAATGGTATCAACTCTAAGCTACAAATTTTTTTGGCTCATTGCTCATATTAGTAAACACTTTTAAAAATTGTATACATTTTCCAATTTATATTTCTTTTTCTCTTACCATTGCCCACGCCTGATACATTATTCATTGGCACCAACACATTTCATTAATAAATAAATTTGTTTCCTTTTGCCTATATTAAAAAATATGATAGTTTGTTAACGTTTTTATTTAATATTAGTAGTATCATGGGGGGTTTCAAAACTAACGCGTGGTCGCATGAATGATAATATAAACAGCACTTTCGTGTCTAGATACCAGTATTAATAGAACATGTATCTTTATGTAAAAAAATAAAACACACATATATATATATATACATACATATATACATTAGTGGAAGACTTCTGGTCTTTGGAAAAATGAAAAAAATAAAGTAAGTATAATTGTACATTAAATTCAATATTTATATCAAGCACCGAGTCTTCTTTCACACAGAAAGTCAATGACTAAAGCAACCACCCATTTTTATTTTCTTTACCTTGTTTTCACGATTAATCTTACTCTAATTAATTCAGCTCTCGCCTACCACATTCCTCTTTACGTGCCACGCATTAATCAATTTTATTATCTTTGTTAAGAACTCGCGTACCACAAGTTACTCTACGACAAAATAAATAAATAAAATAACACTATTATTATTACTAAAGAATTGAAAAAATGAACCACGTATGTTATATCTTCCTTTTTCTAGATCAAAGGGTAGAAAAGAAGAAAACGCGACAAAATTAAACAACAACGAATTTCCAATGCAGAAAGGCAGCTACTTTTTTTTTTTTTTTTAATTCTGCTTGTTTACGGAACTTATGTCTTAAGAAAGACCTACGTTTTTAGAGAACAAAAAACTTTGAAGTTTTTTTGTTCATTACTAAAGCAGTAAAAAAATGTGGTCAATTCTAAAGAACACCACTTTGGTGCAAAATCCTATTGACTTTTCTCTTAACAAAAATGGAAGTAAAGTTTTGATGTAAAGATAAAGATAACACTTCCCTCAGTTCAAATTGCAATCCTTGCTAATCAAAGCATGCTATGTTTTCAAAGTACGCGTTTTCATTCTATGTTGAAAAATATTATTTCTTTTTATATATATTTCAAACCATTTACGTATGGAAGGCAATATTAATCGTGATCCTATATCTATTACCCTACATATGTAAACGCATGCATGCGAGCTTCTGGTGGACCAGCTAATAAATATCTTTATTTTAATTCCTTATATATATATATATATATATATATATATATATATATATATATATATATATATATATATATATATATAT
>Ga0209700_101992_pt1 | contig 42319 bp, 18 predicted proteins | sample SiratroredBW_FD_187528 | JGI IMG/M metagenome (GOLD analysis project Ga0209700, IMG submission 187528) | Root nodule microbial communities of legume samples collected from California, USA - Siratro red BW (SPAdes) (version 2) | ecosystem: Host-associated > Plants > Roots > Nodule | place: USA... | reverse complement strand
ACAGTAAATTATATAGTTAATTCATTCGATAGACATTGTAACATTACTATAGATCTAAAACAAGATTTAGGTAGTTTTACTTTTTATAAAAAAAATACTAATTTTGTTATAGATACTATAGATCGAAAATATTTTATAAATAATACATACGCTTTGATAAAAAAAAAAAAAATTGTTGAAACTCAACTCAATATTTCATTTAAAAAACATAAATATCAAAATGTTTATTAAAATAAAAAATAAAAAATAATAAAAATAGCCGCTAATAGAAAACATATTTAAGTCGAGTATTTGTCTTTAATGAATGATTGCTTACGTTGCCTTATTTATTTAAGAATTCTTACACATTATCCCATGTATCACTTCAATTCGATAAAAATAAGAAAATCATTCCATTATCTGACATTCAATTGTTTCAATTTAATGTAAAAATAGTTCAAAGTAAAGTAATATATTTCTTAAAGATTGGTATCAAGAATGTGATTGATTAAGATACAATAAAAAAACACAGTAATTAGTTTTGTTCTTAGTGATGGTCCCGTAGGAACTGTGGCCCTAAGACACATTTCTTATGATTACGTATTTGTTTTAGTCTTCGGTACGTCGAATTGTGCAAACGAAAATCACTACAAGTTGACTAATAAATCATGTATCACACTCGTAGATATAATTTTAATCATGTATTATACTCGCATCTATTATATCGTTTTTGTTTAGAGTGTGTTTGGATAAAAAAAGTTAATAAGGTAATTTAATTTTATAAATAGTTTACAATGCTTTTTTGTAACAAAATATATTTAGACAAGAAATTTTAGAAATAATTGAAATTATATAATTTTATGGTAGGAATTAGATTACTTAAAATTAAATATTTTTAAATTCTATAAAAAAAATATGATTGAAATTTTTTGTATTCTTAAATTTACATTTTTTTTTAATTTTTCAGTTTGATCTTGTTACATCATTACTTTGACTAAAATTAAAATATTATTAACTTGGCCAAAGTTTAAATGTAATACTTAATATTATTTTTTGACAAATATTAATGAAGATTTCTTTTATGTTAGAGTCTATCATATTTTTTAGTCAACATTATCGAAATTATTTTATTATTGACGTTCGATTATAGTTATTATCCAACCAACTTAGTTATGTTTTTCTAGTGAACTTTAATAGTGTTTTTTCAATTAGAAGTTCAAACACTTTTTTTTTTTCCAATTTATGACAATTGTTGTTAATTTTAGTTGAAGCCAATTGGAATTTTTTTTAATCAAAATTAATTAGAATTATTTTCTGGACAACGTAATTATTTTTGCTGACCAATATACATAAAGATAACTTTTTTTTATGTTAATTAGGGTTTTTATTTATTTAAATACAGTTTTTATTTACATTGTGAAGATTATTTTTTTTAATCAACTGTTATTCCTCATTCGATATTAATCAAAGTTTCTCCGATCAAGGCCAAGGAAACTTTTGTAACGAATGTAAATTAGATTATTTAATTAACGTATATTTTGATTATTTTTTATGTTCATATTGATTTTTTTTTATCAATAACAGTAATATTATTCTTTGTTAATAATTTGATAGAATTTTCTAATATTGATTGATAAAACTTTCCATCAATATTAATTATAAATTTCCTTACCAAATTTAGGAGAACTTTTCAATTGGCATCGGTAAAAAATTGAATAAAAAACTCCAACTAATAATTATAAAAGTAATCCTTATTAATCTCAACCTAAATAATAATTGTTAGTGGAAAATAATTTCAATCGACATTGATTGATAATGTTCTTTTTTTGTTAATATTAGTTGGAAAAAAATTTGATAAAAAAAATAAAGACAAAAAAATCATAAATATTGGACTTTTATATTATTAATAATTATTTAATATTTTAATTTTTTATGGTTATCGAAATATTTCATCTAAACTAAAAAGTTAAAATTTAATAAATTATTATTTTGCTCAAACAAAATATTTAAAAATAAAATGATTTAAAATAATAAATTTAAATTTTATATATTTAAATATCTTATAAATTGTAAAATTTCCTATTAAACTCAACAGTAAAAGTTAGTTGTTGTTTCACTTTCCTAGTCCACTAAATTCCAACTTGGAATGTTTATTTCTGAAAGCAGATAAATAAGTCTCAGTCCGTGGTACCTAATGTGACCTGCTACTACATATACATACGAACAAAACACATTATGTGATTCATTGAACTGGCCATCTGAACCCGTACCAGTTGAATTTATGAAACGTGTTACACTCAGAAATAACAATCACAATTTTATCATGGTTTCTGTTCCAAGCTTTCTGTTCCTCAAAGGTCATTGTTTTTGTGATCAAACCAAAGTTGTTGTTCTACTACTTTGAGCAAAATGTGACCCCTATAATGTTTTGTAGGTCTTTTTCACTAATGTAATCACAATTTTGAATCTTCAGCTATGTTTCATAAAGCTAGGTACATATCATATATGCATATCTTTTGGTGCATCCTTCACTCATTTGCACTAGCTACCTCTGTGTATAAACCACATGCACCATCATTAATTAAATACTTTTTAACCTGGTAAACCGTTGACTAATTGCTTAATTTGCAGTATCTGATTATTTATATTATCTTAATTATAGAAAAGAACTTCAAGAGAAGGAAAAATACTCGGGGAACATTGATAACAGTGTTCGAGAGGCATAGAACACATTGTATTTGTTCTATTCATACCATGAAGATTTCCTTAACATTTCAGAATTGTATACCATATTCTTTCTCTCAATCAAACAATGCAGAAGACTCTTTATTTCTGAATGTTGAGAGTTTAGAAAGGAAGATAACAGAGGTAGAGTTAGCTTTTAAGTTGTAATTTATAAAATTATAATTTTTTAATAAGCATAAAGAAATATGTGATAAATTTCTTTATTTTATTTTATTTTACTTCTGACATTTAAAAATTTCAAAAGTCTGGTTTCTTCCAAATCCAACCATCTCAATTATAGACCAGAAAAAAACAAACACAGAAGCTTCTTTCAATAGCTAGAACCAAAATATCTGTGCTGAAAAACAAAAGTATGGGCCGAGAAACGTCAATCTAACAATCGTGTTTCATTGATTAATTAGATATTAGCAACGTCTATTCACCTAATAGCTAATACAATGTTTCATTAATTTAGACAAATAAATCAAACTCCCAAGTGTTAGTACGAAATTTGATCATCTTACACATGAAAAAGACGAGGACAACAACTAGTTTGTTTATACTTTCAGTCACACTTTAACTCAAGCATAAAGCAGGACAGGAGAATCTTGAGATTCAGACCATTATTTATGATCACTCATCTCTGGCTTCGCTGCTTCAAACACACACACAAGCTAGAAGAAAAATGAAAAAGGATTGCATTATGACCAAGATTGATCACTGTAGCACTTTTGTTTTATCTTATCCCCCACCAGAGGGCCCAAATCTTGATTCATCTACTTCAGTACAACACTTGTCCTTATGGAAAGAGACTTGCATAGGCCTCCTTAACAGACAAAAACTTTTAGAGACATGGTGCTCAGGCCCCTGGGGCTCTCTCATTGCCATCATATCACCTCAACTACCCTTAAGACACACCATTTACATATGGTTTATTATGTTCAATATATCACATCCACTAAGATAAAGAGTAAATTTTATAAGGTCAAATTATACTTCAATATTTCTTAAAACATTGTGGTACATACATATATACTATTTCGGATACAAATATCTTTTTTCATGTCCTATTATTGTATTTGAGAAGCTTCTTTTTTGCTGACATTATATCTCAGACAATTGGACCAACTAATACAATAGGCAATACAAGGATGACACTTAGTGACAGAATCAGATCCCAAAAGAGAAATCGTAATATGTTTTATGTTCTGGTTTGGCACACTCTAAGATTTATGTATCAACTAACATTTTAGTTTACAATTTGTAATTAGGGCCATCTAAGATCTTAGTGATGAGTATCTTGAGCCAGTCTGTTCTCAGTTGCATATGCATCTATTAATGATTTATAGTTGTTTTGTTGCTAAGTTAAGCAAATCGCTGACATAGACACTTTGTATTTTGAAGCGCCTGCAACGGCAATCAGAAGCATGTGAGCAACATGGAATCCTAATAATCCTGCACCGTAATCACATTAATTAATTGGTCTCTTCTTCGGAAGAAAGAAAACATTGGTCTTAACCCTCACATGATTTAACATTACTTACTACAATGAAGAATGATTAATTGAATGATCACAATCACTAAATATAAATAAAGTCCCTAAGGTATGGTGATTGTATATTGTATTCCGTGCCATAAAGAAGGATTAACCACGACTATCACACTAAAACAATTCATTGCTTGCAGACAAATGTGAAAACTCTTAAACCAGAACTGAAGAGTGAACATTGAGTGAGATAAATCTGCATACAGTTTATGTTTGAACATTTCACTAGCATTTAGGCAGTTTGTAGTTCCCAAATGTTTCCTTTATTAATCAGAAGTCAACTTTGGAATCAAGTAGCACGTGTAACTCCATAAGGAATTACACTAAACTCGATAACATGAAAAACATTTATATAGCTCTCCCTGGGTCAAATTACATTAACAATGCAGTTATATAGCAACAATCAATCTCAGCATTAAAAAATTTCTCTATTATCAGAGGATCCAGCTTTTTTTCTTCAAAAATACTTTAAATAAATAAATAAATAAAATTGTGATTTTAGACACAAGCACACGCCTAAAACAGCAAAGAACATTAAACGAAAGGTCACAAGATTATACAAGAGAGGAAATATTTATATATATATAAAAATGAATCTGGTTTCTGGTTTGTAGCTTCTAAAGATCTTGCCAATTCCAACCTCACAACAATAATAGAACCAAATCTGTTCTAGAATTAAAAAAAAAGGCAAGCAAAGCAATATGGGTCCTTTGCCTCACATCTTACAGCTATGTAATGGGGTCACCAAGTTTTCACTTCCATTATAACCGATGCACACTGAAACGGTGAATTCACAGTGCTGTAAATTGCATGAATACTATGAAGTTTTAGGTATATTCTTGTTGTTAAAACAATTATTTTTTTTCACTTAATATTTATATCAATTTTTAATGTACTATAACACGTGTAACTTGTAATATCGTACAAAAGTTTAGAAATAAAATGAATTAGGTTAAGAAACATGCAAAAGCTTTTGCTCAATTATTTGTAACAAAAGTCACTCTTTGTAATGGTGTGACCGGTGTCAACCTATACCACTGGGTTTCTCTTTCTTTCCAATAATGTTGAGTTGAGATTTATGTTTTCTATTTAATATTATTTTGTTATTTTGACCTCCACTTGAAAACGTATACCTTCGTTTGTTGCATTAAAAAATGTTTACCAATCATGTTTTATCATTCACCCAAGTTATAACTGACGGGACTTAATCTTGCTGAATTAACTGTCATTTTGTCCTGCATGAATAACTTAGCAAAATTTAATGCTACTATAACTTCAACAAATAGTAGAAACTACAGTAATTCGTCAATAATTTTAATATATTTAGATTATTTTTGACCTCCATTCCTAACTAATACGTTGCTATTGAACATACAGGTAAATTATAAAAAGCGAAAATAGTTAGAAGTACTGTTATTCAATTAATTTTAAAAGTTGTGTCAGAAAAAAAGTAATTTTAGAAATAGGGGTAATGGTTAACAAGTTTAGCAAATACTAGGAAATTATAGGATTCGAAATTAATAACACAAATTACAGTTTCATTTTCATTATTTATATAGGAAGAGAAATGATGGATTTGAGATCTCACAAGTGTCATTTAGTTAGATGAATGATCAATCCCACCATTGATATTCGAAATCTCCTTGTTTTGTCACAAAACTGCGTACCAAATGGACCACAAAACTATTAATGTGATGAATGGTAGATGAAAATAAATCGAACAGTACTGTGAGGTGGGGCTATTATTAAATATAAATTTGGCAAGTGTGAACATGGGAATTTTTGGCTTTGCCCTTTCCTTTTTGGGGCTATTTTTTTTCCGGTTTCGATTCAATTAAAGTCTGAAAAATAATTTTATAAACTGTTTATACCTAATAACAAATTTCAATACATTAAATGAAAACAATAATAATAATTTCTAAAATCTCCTAACTTTAATTATTCAAAATCTAAAAGAAAAAACTAACAAACAAGTCACTGTACCCTTCCCTCCACATTAGGGGATTGAACAGTGGTAAGGTCCAGCTTGCAGAAAGTAAAGAGGAGATTTATTGGTTTAGAAATAGGATGGTTCAAGCTCTAGCATGCATGATTATAGTTTCTACTTTTCATGAATGGTAAATTTATTATCCACAGTACTTGTTTTGCCCCATTTCAGCAAATCCACTGCTTAGGTGGTAACTAGTGTAGGCTGCATTATTATCTTCCACCCTGATCCATTGGTCTATTTTATTTTGGGATCCCCAATTTCTGTGCCATTCATTGCAAATATTAAGGACTCTTTTAGCTACAGCATTTCAGAATTAGTTTTATTATATACCACTGTTCTACACTCACACACATAACTTGAAATTAAAGTTACTTAGACATAATTTAATTATATTTAACGATTTTAATTAATTTTTTACTATGATTTAAAACTATGGGACAGTAGGACACTTAACATGGATCCCACATTGACCAGCGAAATTTAAACGACCGAAAGAGACTTATATGAGACCCTAGTGATAATCAACTTCAAATTTAAAAGTCCATTCAATTATCAAAGATTTTCTGACCATTTTATTATTCTGAAGGTTTAAATATTTTGGGTCTTTGACCACGTTCCCAAGCTCACCACACTACACACACGTACATAACACGTCGTAACAGCGCACCAATTGCTGATTGCAACCTGTCACCACAAGTAAGAGCCATCTGAACCCACAAACAAAGACTTAACCATAGTTTTAAAGTTGGAGTGAGATTTAGGATTTAAAAGTAAAAAATCGCACCAATTGCTGATTGCAACCTGTCACCACAAGTAAGAGCCATCTGAACCCACAAACAAAGACTTAACCATAGTTTTAAAGTTGGAGTGAGATTTAGGATTTAAAAGTAAAAAATTCTTTTGAGTAAAAGTTAAATTGAATGTTATTAGCTATTGAATAAGTAGTAAACGAATTAAACGTGTCAACCTAGTTGAACTTCAATCTGTACTATTGACGTCAAATTTTGGTAAATTACTTAAAAACTCATAACCTAGTATGCTTGAACTTCAACACGTGTCCATCATTCTTTGACATCTCATTTCGTCGTTATTCTTTTTCTATGACAGTAATATTTGAAAATTCCTAATTCCTTGTTGGTGTCGAAACAACAACATACCTTAACATTGGATTGTTTTGCTTCTAGCCAGTAAAAATGTCATTATTATTTTGGACTATGCCCCATTTTGCAAAAACTAGCGGAGCAGCTACTACTTTCTACTTTCCCAAAATACAATATAGCTAAAGAAAGAGAAGGTGAAAAACTAAGAACATCCATGTCACGTGTCAACAATCTATTGCTAGCTGTGTTACTATCACCAGTTCTTGTAATAAGCCGTAAAAAAGTGTATACTCTTTTACATAATCTGTTCGTTTTCCAATTCATGTTCACGAGTATGGTCTTATGACACACCTGTAATAGTAACATGTTAAATATTAAACATGTTAAATATTATTTTATTTTTTTAGTCTAAGTCTCGGTAAAGCTGAAGTCCCATTTTCATTTTCACTGCTGAACTAAAGATACTAAGGGATTGATTAAGAGAAGAGGAGAAGGAGAAGATAGCGAAAAAAAAAAATACATACTGTAGACTGAGAATCTGCTTTTACTTTTTTATTGGTCCTGTGAATGAAAAGTAGAACAAAAATACAACAATAATTATATGATACAAGATCTGGCATCATTTCTACACGTATATGAGATTTCATTTTGCATTATTATTAATATTAGTAACAGTATTACATGATGATGAAAAGAAGAAGAAGAAGACATTGAATATTTTGGGAGGATGGAGGTATAGAAATTAGAAAGGTGGGTGTTGTGGAAGAGAGTAGAAATAGTAGGTCCATCATCGTTGTTGAGAGACAAGAAATGTATGCAGCCCTTAAAGTGAAAAATTGGGAAAGGGCTGCATTGAAAGTCAAATGAAATGAATGGGACAAAAAAGGAAAAGCAGTGCACACACATTAATGCTGCCACAAGGAGCCCTCAAAGCCACAAAGAATCATGCTCTCTGACTCTTGCATTGAAATCTCATCTCCAATGAAATAACCCCCACACTCCCTCTCACCATAAATGCCGTCACACCACCCTTCACAGTACAGCCACCCGTCCACCGGCTCCACAAACACCACCTCCTCACTCCGCTCCGCTATTTCCAAACCCCTCCCCAGACTCGGCAGTTCCACTATCTCCCCCAGCTCCTCCGCCGTCGACGCCTCCCCCGACGACGAGCTAACCGCCAACGACGACGAAGACGACGACTGTGACAGCGTCCACGACGGAGTCCTCGGGGGATCCGTCACCTCCATGGCCGCGGCCTTCGCCGCCGCCGCCTGAACGTCCCGCGGCGAGTTCGAGTCTGGCCGGGGCAGCGAGCCGGCGAGCTCCGGGAAGTTGAGAATGGCGGAGCTGCCTTTGATGGCGAGCGCCGCAACGTCGTGCGCACGCGCCGCCATCTCGGCGGTGGCGAAGGTGCCGAGCCAGATCCGGTTCTTCTTCCTGGGCTCGCGGATTTCGGATACCCACTTCCCCCAGGCCCGCATTCGCACCCCTCTGTATACGGGGTGCTTGCTACTGCTATCTCGGGCCTGCTTGGGCCTTTTGTGATCCGGTGCTGTCAAATGGGCCTCCGTTAATGAGTGCTTGCCAGTAGAAGCAGATGACGATGCTTCTGAGCTTGGTTGCTCAGCCATTACGTCCTTTCAAAGAACAGTGGCTGTGTAAGTGCGTGAAAGAGCGTGTGTGTGTGTGTTATGTTTGGTTTAGGTTTGATTGGGTGTTGAGTGGTGTGATGAAAAGTAACTTGGAGGGAGGGGAGTGTGTGTGCATATATAGTAGGAGTGAGTGAGGGAGATTGAAGGGTTTTAGCAATGAGAGAGAGTGAGAGAGAGAAGAGAAGGACTAAAGATATGAAAGAGAAACGTGGGTCTTATTTGTAAGTGACCCCCACACGAATGGCTCTGCTTTCAAACCCCTCCATCATCTCACAATCAACATGCATACATAATGTATGTGCGTGTAACACACATTATGGTGCATGCACATCTACAAAGATCTATAAATATATTTATTTGATTTTTATTGTAGTGATGAAAGTGATGAGCGACTGAGCCGTGAGTGAAGGAAGGTAACAAGGGGCCAGTCGCCCTTAATAGCTTGACCATTGCCCTAACAAACACAGCCTGGCACAGGAGTGGAGGGCTTCTTGGACTAAATCGGAATTTTGTCCCTCTGACGTGGCCGACTTAATTATAATGTCTTTTTCCATTTTTCCTCTTTAATCCCATTAATTTAAAGTCTTAAATGTGATTAAGACGGGAGTGTTAAATAGAGTTAATTCCTATATCTATATTAAAATAGACATATTTCATAGTAAAGTGGAGGACTCATTACTCGATTGCCTTTTTAGCCTTGACACTTGGCCCAGACTCCAAGCCTGTTAGTTAATCTTTCCCCTTTTACTCATTAATAATAGTGGTAGATTTTATTATTAGATAAATAAAAATGTTTGTGAAATTTACTATGGAGTTGTCCTCTAGCGAAGGAGAGAAAGGTGGGAGAAGTATATTTGTAAAAGCGAGGAAGGGCACTGCCATTATATTCACATTGTCACCCACCTGACAGGAAGAGATAAGGGACTGGTTTTCACTTTTCAGTGAGCTTCCACCAAAACGTTGGCGTTTTCGTTTGTTCTATTCACTTCCTTCAGCTCTACTCACTGTACCATTTCCTTTCTTTAATTATCTATTTTTCTAGGGAAAACCACGCATGACAAAACACAACAAAATCTACACTTTGTTTTCATCGTTTTACTAATTCCTTACTACGGGATAATATAGAATCTAAGCCTTCAAAGGTTTGGTCCCGGCATTGCAAAAATCCAATCATTCATGCACATAAAATCCATTTTTGGATATTTGCCATCTACTTTGTGATTATATACAATGCTCCTTCTATTCTTTTCAATAAATAACCAAAAAGTGTTTCTGTAACCTATTAGGATTGGACACGAGTTCAGTTAAATACGATTTTCTAGCATTCAATTATGGAACAGGGGGAGAAACTTTCTCATCCAGCATTAATGACCATAACTAGAATTTTTTTTTTTCTCCCTTTGCTTCTGCAAATTTTATTAGTGATGTTAAATTCGGTGTTCGTGATTGGATGGATGTTTGATTAAGTGAGCCAAAATATGTTCACCTTGATAGTTTTTGGTGTGTAAACATTTTAAAACAGTAATGTTAATTTGGGGTTCATAAATACGAGATCTATAAATTAATTTGATGGGTTTGGCCACGATATTAATGCAGAATCCGACAATTGAGGCGCTTATTTTATTTTTTGGGCTGTGCACAAATATCTAGACTAACCAAATTCTTGATTACTTTTGCATTATACATTCATTAGGTCATTTATAAACTTGTTTTCTATCTTCTAATTTAATACAGCTAACGTTTAATCCTTCTCGCATGATGTATTAGGATTCAATGATCACAAACTAACGTCTAAAAATAGTTTTTTTTTTTTTTTTTTTTTTTTATAAATTACGAAGACTTTAGATGAAGAAATTATGAAGAAAAATATTATTTTAAAATTTGAGAAATATTCTCTTTTATTTTCCTTTTCTATCTTATCATCATATTTCATTTTTTAATTTTTCGTCTTCATTTTTTTCTCATCCGTTATTCTTTGTTTCTGTTTTTCTTCTCATTTGTTTTCCTTTATAAGTGTGCTATAATAGTTAGTAATGATACTATGTGTGATATCTTGAATATTTACTTAAATATAAATTATAAATACTTTGTTAAAACATAACACGAAGATAAAAATTGTTAAAGCGATACAATTGAATGTGAGATCTGAAATTAAAAAGTGGTTTGTTTTGTGAAGTTTTCAGTTAGTGCAAAGAGAACCTATAACAATAGTCAAAAATTTATTATTTTTTACCGTGTTTATCTATCTATATCAATCATGTTTGGTTTTTACATGTACGAATAACTATAGTAGGTCGAAGTAGGTGCTAATATTTTCTTAATCATAGTTTATAAATTGTTTACTGAATTATACTTATTAATTACATAATTAAACTCTAATATTAATTAACAAGTATTCATTGAGCGTATTACTAAAATCGGAATATCAACACCGGTGACAGTACACTTACGATTTTCTATTCATTTTCCTCACCAAGTTATATCAAAATCTTAAACCATGTTAGTTTAATAATAATGGAGTCAGCAGCATCATGAAACATTTAAAAAATTTATATTTCACGTTAATTTTGAAACCTAATTTGATTAGTATCTAGTTAAAACTATTTTATATTAAATTGATCGACAATTATGTTTAGATTTCATATTATTCTGTTATAATAGAATACTGTTTCGTGCTATTATGTGGTATTCTTAGACGGTGTAATAACATATTTTTTCTATAACTGTTTCTTTGTTATTAATGGAAATTTATTGGAAAAAAAGGTACCAATATATTTTCTATTTTTTGTAATAGGCTGAGATTTGTTGCAAACTACAGATTTTGATGGATTTCACTTTTAAGTGACTCTAAATGTTGGTACATCTCACCTTTAAAGAATCTTGTAAATAAGAGGAAAATGAATCCGTAGTAAAAGAAAGAAGAGGAAAGATTTTTTCAAAAAGGGATATATTCTTTTTAGGAAATATTAAAATATTTCAAGTACATTTATTTCTTTCAAAAACACATATTTATCATAAAATTGTCAAAGTGTCTTTTAATTGAAAGAACAAAAACACTAAAAGGCACATGTCCTAGTAACTAGAAGCAATTAAAGGGAGTGTAACTTAATGGTGTAAGAGCATTAGGTTCATGAGACTTTCAATAATAGATTTGACAAAGTGTACGTTGAAAATAGGTCATATCCCAAAATAGGTTAGCTATGAGATTATTCAAAGAAGAATTGTTAAATTGGTGAGAGTTAAAGAACTTGGAATGTGCTGCTGTCTGTTACTCCTAAATAGCAGGGCCCAAACATTTTATCTAATAAATGGGTGGAGCCATCAGTTTTTTCTTAAACCATAGTTTCAAATCTTAGTACCCCATCTTATTCACATGCTACCCAAATTCAATGATTAAAGGCTCAAAATTTTACAACTTGGTATTCTCCTAACCAGAAAAAATGAAAGAAAAGAAATTGATTTGAATAGGATGAGGCTGGTTAAATCGAACCTTGTTCTGTGTATGATTTCAGAGTATACGGATTTTTGTTTTGTGGGTCTTTACTGCAAAATGTGGATGAATTGAGAAGAATTAACATGAGATATAGCACTGAAGAATGGGTGGTAGTTACAGAAAGCAGAGCTGAAAACTTATGGTATTAAATGAGTGGAGCCACCACATGTTATTGATGCTGTTATTCTTTTACTTGTAACTTGTTTTGGATCACATAATAACACTCACTATCTCATCCTATTCACATGCAATTCAGGTGCCACCCATACTTCACAGTTTGGGATTCTGAACTTCTTCTGATATCACTTCTGCTGTCATTTTATTCTGCTCCTTCCTTTTCAATATTGCTTATAATGCTGATCAATTCTTTGAGTTTGGAATCTGGTTTACAAAATTAAACCATTTTTATTGAATCCATCTAAATGTATTAATTAGAAAAAAGTGTTGCACAAAAGATTCTACTTTTGATACAGATAGTCTGGTTGAAATACAACTAGAATCCTTTATGCAATTTGTGCCATAAATTTTGGAACATTTCAGTAGTTAAAAGATGCAGACTTTAATGGTGTTATCAGTTATTGACAATTGCATTTATTGCTCCTCTCATGTACTGCCACAGGTGTGTCCACAGTAAATAACTGCAAATTCCATTTCTTTTATCCAACTCCGCTGTCTTATCATCATCTCCCATCCTGTTCCTCTGCTTTTTTAGCTATAAAGTCCAAATTACAGTTTCAATAGCAAGAAAAAATAAAAAAGAATAACTTCTCCAAAGTACAAGTCCTCAAATTGAAATTTGAAGGCAAGAAAAAAATATTTACTTAACATAATTGTGCACATGCATTTTCACTTGAAAGGGTATTTATTAGGGTTAGTACTTTGTAAAGGTAATTGAACGGTGTAAAGTGTTCTTAATCCCTGAGTTGGTGAGGTACATAGTCTACTTCGTTTTGGTTTCTCTAATCCAACCCACTAACCATCCCACCATCCACCAACATAGTATCCTTACATTAAATTAAATATTAAATGTTTCATTAGGAATTACGTTTGCGTGTTCATGACAAAAATATGAAAATATTCCTTTTACACAATTTAACTTCATAAATAAAATTTTGTTTTCACCATAATTTAGAAATACTGCATAAATAAATAAATTTGAATGTTAGTTCAAATTGTTAAAAGTCTAAACATTTCCTTTAACAATATAACTAATTATGGGAAATAAATAATTTTTTGATTTTAGATTAAAAAACATCAACTCCCACGAAATAACAAAGACATGTAACTACAATATTTATTTATTTTCAAAAAGATTTCAAATAAAAATTGTATAATAGATCAAGAGTGCATGGTGTCACGCTATTAATAAAACCTAGTATTGTAGATGCCAAATAATAAATATACTACTTTTCAAATATTTATAAAAATAAAACAATATATCCTCATCACTTACACACTTTTCATATTTTTTTATACTCTTTTATATTTTTCATGAGAGATTTAATTCAATTGTTCCCTACATTTGCGTGGATGAAAACGATGTCGGAAAAAATGAGAATTGAATATCTTGTTGGATTAGTATAGAAGTATTTGATAAATTACCAAATTTAATTAGAGTTATAAATGTTTGACTTATTTATATTTGTAACTATTTAGAAATATTTTATGTAATAATATTTTTTTTTTTCTGTGTTTCATTCACAAGGTCGAATTTTATTATATTTTAAGAAATAAGGATTTTAAATACCTCATTACATCAGATATTGATGATAATATATAATTTTTTTCATATTTCTATATCACACTATTTATTTTAATCACTAATACTATTTTCACAGTTTATTTTGATAGATGACTTCCCAATATTTGATATTGATAGATGATAATTTTTTATATTAACTGTTTTTTAACCATTATATTAATTAATATGGTATGATATTTTATGTAAAATGGAACTCGTAATCATTATTTATATAATATTTAACTTTTTGTTATATTTTGTTGTTATAGTGCTAAAATGAAAAAGGCATATTTATTTTTATTTTAATAAACACTCTTTTATTTTTATTTTTATTTTAAAAGTGAATGAATTTCTTAAAAATGAATACTTTTAAATTTTATTAAAAATAAAAATTTGAAATTCTTCATATTTTCATACATAACCATCTTTTCCATCTCTAACTAAGGAAAGATTTTCAACATATTCTATTTTATTTTTATTTTAAAAATGAATAATTTTTTTGAAAATGAAGAATTTCAAATTTTACTAACATCTTTATACATAACCAAAGCCTAATCTCTGATATGGGATTTCTAACACACCCTCCTCGAGTATGAAACTTATGTAAGGTTGTCTAATAATAGTTTGATAGGTCTAACAATCTTGTTAAGACAACTCAATAACCTTATTTGAAAAAATGAATTTTAAGCCTAATTCAACCTTATAAAATTAACTTATAAAATAAGATTTACAATTATTTATAAATTATTAAAAAATCTTATCTCTAATTGTTGAAGATGTCTAATAACATCATGAACTTAACTAGAACTTTTCAACATCTTAATTCTCTTCTTTTTAACATGGTCGGCTAGCATGATAACTAAGTGGATATAGAGTGTACGAAACTTAGCAAGCAAAAGTAATATCTCTGTATATATACCAATTACAGAATGATGGCCGAAACAATCTCAGGGGATTTTCTGCAGACAGAGAGAAGAAAACTAAAATCTTAATCCTAAATTACATTTTTCAAATTGTATAAAGTTGATGAATATGGTTTAACCACCTTTAACATGCTGTTTTATTGTGTCGCCAAACGTTGATCACTTCGGCTTCTCAATCTGTTGATTTCTTGTTTTCTTTTTTATTAGTGCAACTAATTCTGGGTGCTTTCAATTCAAGTGAGTCCAAATCTGGAATTAAATATTAGAGTGTACATTTATACCAAGCTCAGACCTGAGATAACGAAACATTTACTTTAATAAAATAACAACCATGATTAGTTGATGCATATCTCGCTATAAATAAAACTTAGTTGCTCAAACTGAACAAAGGACACAAGTATGTGGTGAAGCATATCATATCTCACTATAAAACTTTTGATCCGCTACCCTTTTTGTGTTACCATTACCAAGCTCTACAAGTAAAGTCAATAGAGCTTCACACATTTCACAAGCGTCAGGTTCATTAGGACTTTGCTTCTTTGAAGAGTACACCATCCAGGCATGATCAAGCTTCATTTTGGGCCTCACAACAACTGATCCTGGAACTTCAGCATCACGGCATGTCACAAGGCCATCACTCTTTTCTTCGTATCTGAGCCGCAGGTGGAGAGCACAAACAGCCATAGCAGCAGATATTGGAATCACCACAGGAATCTGGTATCCTGATTCAGAAAATGTATCGGACTCAACAGTATATGATTTTGGTAGAGGGAGCCGGGGAAGTTGTGCATGAGCTATTTGAGTCATTGTTACAAGAACACCAGGGGCAATGCTTGCTTCAGAATGGAAGGAGATCAGAGGAATATCTAAAGGGAGCTTGTGGTTCATGATGAACTCCTTTCTCTTCTCGTATGTGAGATCCTCCAAAGCCACTATGTCACCCTAAAGTACATGCAAATGACATATAATTAAACCTCCCTTTTCTGCTATCATTTATGGCTACAATAAAATAAGCAATAAGTACACTTTCAAGTCCATGCACAAACTTTGTAGCAGGAAACAGTTACCTTAATCATTTTGCATATTATAAGTTCCAAGATCTTGCGGGTTTCTTTGTCAGCAATCTGGCCATCACGGAGGATATCAGAAGCAATAGGAGTGCCACCATATGGACTCTGTACCAGGGCCAACCCAGCAACTTTGTCCTTCAGGTCGGACCAATAAATAGATAATGCAGCTGCAGCATCGATACCACCCTTACTGTGTCCCAATATCATGATAGGCTTGCCAGATCCCCAGTAAATCTCCTCAATATAGAGCTTCAGTTCGTAGGCATTTTGTAGTACTGATGCCTTAAAACAGAAACAAATATACCTCAGAAAAGTTAGACAGCATAAGAATATATTCTTTATGGTGAATATGATAAATCCAGTATCTTAGTAGAAAAAATAAGGGAATTCTTGCCTGAATGCAACTATAACTCTGCATAACTTCTATTTTAACTAACTACTAAGGAGGGTAACCAAACACGATTGAGGAAAATTGAAACTGCGTGTGGACAATCTATTGTAACTAACTCCTAATGAGAGTAACCAAAGGAAAAAGTTCAAATGGAAAAGATGCACAATTTTTAAACTATGAGCTAGATACTCCTCAGCAAAGAACAGAAGTAGATTTTGTAGTGTGAAAGGAAAATTATTTGCATTGGTTAAAATCTGTTGACTAATTTAAATGACTTAATGATCAGTTACCTCACTGTGAACTCTTGCAATATGGCAAGCTAGGCCCATCTTTGAAAAGAATCTCTTCGTGGCAACAAAATAAAAGGGTCCATGATTGCTAAAGAGACCTGTAACATGTGAGGCTTCCGATCTTAGAACGGAAATATATTTTTATTTCAACCGCAAAAAAGGTAGATGACATGGATTTTGACCAAGGTTTTGATAAGCAAAGTGAGTTTGATGTAATACTTAATATTTGAGGTTTCCGGCCTAATAAACTAATATTTTGATTTTAACTGTAATGTCAAGGTTTTGACTTTATCTATGACTACAATTGTGACTGCATCGGCCGCAATATCTAGAAATGCGACAAAACCTTGACTTTCACATACCTGGAATTAACAGATAACAAATGAACTGGGTAGTGAGTGCTCTCCATTCCTGTTGAATAAAACCCAAACACAGTGTATGTGAACAAACTCTCCCTCCAATAAAAGATGGACAATAAACCTACTACATTTTGATTGGTTGTGGAAATGGGGAAGCATAAACATAGTAATATAGATAACCCCTACATCTTCGTTCAAAAACTGTGACACGATGTGAAAAAACAAAACAAGTAATACAGAAAGTTTGGATGATGCGAAACCTTAAAGTAATGAAACGTACAATTATAAAATGGGGAACAACTTCCATCTAAAGTTCAGCAGTACCAGAAACAGCAAATGAAAAAATTGGTAAGAAAATCGTGGTCTTGAAAAGGTTAATGAGAATTAAAGAAAGAAACTTGTTCAGTGACACCATTTCAATTTAAACCTTATTATCAAATGGGGTACCTCATGCCTGAAAGCAATTCCAAGAATCTTGAAGTTCCATCCTGTACTTGAGGCATTCCCGGAGCATGCTGCAACCACCCAATATCGTCTGAAGAACCACGCAAGGTTTTCACTACACGAGATTTGAATCTGATAATGCCAGTATTAACAAGATTTGCACTATTCAGTTCGATAGTAACTAAAAAATCATCTATGAAGTTACTTTTTTTTCTGGCTAAATGATTAAAATCACAATGAATTTCAGACTGATAAGAATAAAGAAAATTTGTTTCCACAAATCCTTTACCTATGAACACGAACTTGAGCCCATTCATTGCATATTAAAAAACATCTCCAGGAGGTCATTCCCAAACTGCAAGCATACTGCACACCAAGTAATGGGAGTATCAAACTGCACAAAACATGTAAAATCGATCATTCAACTTCATCTCATTTGAATATTTAACCTGATAATTTAAAATTCATTAACAAAGTACGGACTAGACTTAAATTTAAATGTGTGCCTTTTTTTGTGTCTTTCTGTAGTGTTGTTAAACATGTAAAAGAAAAATGTTATTACCCTTTTAAGAAAAAGAAGGGAATGGTTTCAGAGATAGAACTGTCATGTAGAAGTATAGAACTTCTAACTTCAAGCAGTTCTTTAATACTGCTAAAGGCTCTTTCCTCACTGGTTCCATGGTTTTCACCCTCGATATGAGCAGTTTGCACGGATGTGATGCTGCTATTATCTTCTGAACAGTGAACTGAAGAGATGGTCACTGGTACCCCAAATCTTTTTGTGAACCTGGCTGTGTCTTTAAGTATCAGATCCTCTGCAGTTTTGGCATAGTGCAAAATATAGCTATATTTATATTATGCTTTACAAAGGCATAAAGAAATTGGTGGTTGGAAAATCACCAGATTCCCACTTTCTATATTTGAGAAATATACCACAGTGAAAAGAAGAGTGACACAAAGCAAGCATGCAGAAATGGAAATCAAGAACTCACCTATAAATTGTATAAATCGGTCACTAATGTAACTTGTCAATCTCAAAAGATTGGTGCGTATATCATCCATGAATTAGCAAAATCCAATCAAATCATTGCCATAGGCCTAAAAGGATGAAAAATGTAATGATTAATAAAAATGGAAATGATGAATGTAATGTGTCTCTGTAATTTGTTTATAGTTGATATAATAACAGAAGAAACGGAAACGGTTGCTACGCATCCAAGCCACTTACAAAGAAGATACCCTCAGAGAAGGAAAAACAAAATCCATTCAAAGTTCCCATATTTTACACCCTTTCTACGCCATGCAATCACTATACAACTCTACTCAATTTTGATTCCTAATTAGGCCAGTGTCCTAAGTAACTTATTTGAGTATAATATTTTATTATTCAAAAGAAATTATCATGATAGTTTACAAAGATATGATTGTCAAAATATCATTTTCCATTCATAATATGGTGGCCTATATAGCTACTTAATACCCCCACACGTGTTCTGTCAAGTGAACTTAGTTGTTTTCTCCCTCGTGCTCCGGATTAATTGCCATGTGCCCCTTACTCCCACAATGTCCCTTGCGAGTCAAATGTTCAAGCTAAAGCCAAAAACAATTCATTCTATTATGAGCTGTGACAAACTTCAACAAGGAATTAGAAAGCTAATAACTCTGACTATGACTACCGTTTGATTAAATTTTCTCGCTGCCGTCTGAACAATTGTAGTTCACAAGAAGATGCACAGTAAACTAGCCTGTCACCCATGAAACTAGCAAGTTCTAAATTACTTTCATTCATATCTCTGTCAAAGCATCATAATCATAAATCTGTATCCAGTTGGGTAAAAGGTTGGGGAATCCCACGATACAGCAAGAGAAACAGCAGAGAAAACGGTTAAAACCCAGCCAAAGGGAGAAATGGATTATACTTTCTCTTACACAAACACAGATTGATCCAAGTATGCATAGCAATATCTGAAAGAAGACCAAAATAATGGACTAGAACTGATAGAGTGGTTTACAACATAAAGTTGGAACTTGAAGCCTGGCGGCAATAGAAGGCGCAGCACGTTGCAAGCTGCAAATACAGACTATTTTTTTTTCCAAAATGAAGATCAATGGGATTCTTTTATGTATTATACAAAGGGACAAAGTGACCTATGGATTAGTAAGTAAGCAAAGAACGGTGGGATAGATAGACAGGTGATGTGAGCAATACTGGTTGGTACCTATATCTCCTTGTCAGCAGTTTGATTTCAAATTTAGTAAAATCAATTTTTCTCTCATCTTCTAATTAATCTCAGTTATAAATTTTACACTAAAACACATAAAATTATGTGCCTAAGCCGCTGGTCCATTCGTAATTTTCATTTATAGCATATTAGCATGCAACGTAAAGACATGCTACATATTTTTTTTTCTCCGTTTGGTTCTTAATGAACGCTTTTTTACTTCTTCTGGCTGCTTTTCTCAAATTCAGAAAAACTTCAGTAGTCAAGGTTTGAACTTTTTAACTGCCGGTCACAGGTGTACCAAAAAAAAAAAAAAAAAAAAAAAAAAACAACATGAAACACAGGATAATGGTAAAATGAATAGGAGCATGTAGTGTGGGACCTATATTGCAATGGATGAGATAGGGATGATTGCTACCTTCTCTTTTAAGAAGTACGGGGCACGTGGAGAACTACTAGGAACAAAATCCACAGATTTTGTGGACTTTCCGTAATTTCGATGACGAGAATCACACATATAGCCGAAATTTAAACTTTCAACATATAGCCGAAAACAAAAATATAATAATTCCAGCTTTCCTTTTTATGCATTCAAGAGAAAATATGGTACAGAGTCTATATATATAGGACAATCTAAGACAATGAATACAAATTCAAGTTCCTATTATATTCTCTCATGAGTTTCTCACACTCAGAAATTTCCTCTTCGTTTTCAGAGCCCTCGTGTCAGGTCTGCTTCTGCTTTCTAGTTCAGAGGACTCGTGTGTATCATCATCTCAATTTTATTTGGAACACTCTATTATACCAAATCGAATGAAGGGTCATGTGGAAGAGGTCATACTTCAAGGGCTTTACATGCCAAAAAAAATGTTTCTGAGCCTTTCTGACCCCAAGTTGCAACTTGAGATACTTCTCTTGTGATACTGAGAGAAGTATCTGTTTCAAGTTGGGAATATCTTTCTCAGCAAGGATTATTGAGAATGCATCCCAATTTAAAACCTCAAAGAAAGGTGGAACAAAATTGTCAGATATAATCACAGGTACACACTCATAAAATATGGCTTCAACAACCCTCGGGCTGTTGACCTCATACCCTTTTGGGCATATGCAATACTTGCTGTTCTTCATGTGATGGATGTAATTCATTTTGCTTGCAACACCATGAGGCATTGGGCCATATATCTTCATATCAGGGTCTTTGTCCTTCCAGTGTTTTAGCAATATTGGACGCAAATAACCATGCATATTTCCAGCATAGAAGGCAAGAATGGACCTTTGGTGAGCAGGCTTTCCTCCCAGATCTCTCTGAGGATCTCTAACTGATCGGACATAAGCTTCCGGAAGAGAAACATCCCTTCCTATTTTAAAGCCTTGAGTCACATCAGCATTGCAGAGAGCTTTTATGCAGTATTCCATATGGTGCCTTGTTTCGTATGGAGCCTGCAACAATCCAGTCACAAATTTTGTACCAATACGCGCACATGCATAATGTTATGCTACAAACACACACTGCTGATATGCTGATATTTTTTGTGACATGCAAAAGTACAAAAGAAAACTAAACACGATGTAACTCAGTTGAACACTTAATATAAGAGTGATATTTTTCAGAACATTTACCCTTATATTCACAAAAATGAAAGTGATATAGCTAAACAAATAAGCTTCCTCAAAGTGAATATGTCACCTTATGACATTAGAAACGATGAATTCCAATACTGTAAATAAAATGTTTGAAGGCTGGAACAGTCCATGGTTCACGTGCAAGTAGAATTAAGGGGGAAAAAATAAAGAACATACAGCATACCCAATCATGGCAAGCAACAAGAAAATGGTCAGCACCACCAGTTCTGTTGAAGTGACGATATTTTGCTGAAATTTTGTCTGTATAGTCCCTCAGAAACTGACGGAGATTTGTTCGATTATGAGAGTTACGTACATAAAGGGAGTGTTCTAACATACGCGCACTGAATGGCATATAAAACAGGTGTGCCTTTGAAGGATCCTTCACAACAAAATGTTTATTTTCCTCCATCAATTTCATAAACCAACCCTCTGAGGCATATAGTCCCTTAAGTATAGGTTGATGAAAGATGGGTTTATCTCCATCCTTGTATATGTAAACCTTGAGCGTGCGTTCCATGAGTTCATAACTCCTGCAAATCCAACAAGAACAAAGTTAGATGTTCTTGAACTTTGGTCATAGTAGCTCAGACCCAAGTCAGCCAATGAAAAGCAACATACGACCAAACAAATGAAGACAAATATTTAGAGACGAAAACTAAGGTGGCCTTGTGATTACGGTCCATTCCATATTATCATACCGTCAAGAGGAATTACCAGAGTCAAACATTTTAATGATCAAGTAGAAGAATCATGTGTATGAAAAACAAGCTTGACTCAGAACATAGAAATATTGCGGACCTTTTGAACATAGAAATATTGCGAAAGATAGGAGCATAAAGTTCTTTGTCTTCTGTTACTATAGGAGCATGCTCAATCTCTAACCTGGCAGCAAGAATTTCCTGGTCACGTTTGGATGACCACCTTGGTCTCTGCAACAAAAAGTAGATCTCCAGATTGAAATAACCATAGCAATGTCTTGTCCAGGTAGCTAACTCATAATTGACACAGATATTAGCATAAATACCATTGCACGAGCAGAAGCACGGCGACGTATTAGAATGTGGTTCATCTCCTGAATTAATGTTCTTGTTTTAGGTGGCATCATACACCTCATCTTTCTCCTAGGAGTTATCATTGCAGTACTGTTGTTTGAGGCAGAAAAGACAACAACTTTCTGGGCAGAATTTTCAAGACTAGTCACGTTAGTAGAGGAAGTTGAACTGTGCGAGGTATGAACACGAACATCATCATATTCCCTTGAATCCATATTATTATCATTTACCAACCTAGAGGCTCCTCTTGTTTTCGAAAATTGCTTCCCTGAAAAGTTAACATTACTTCCGTTGGCCAAAATTGCATAGAAGTTTTTGGATCCAACACCCTCCAAGTTCAATCCGTCACCTTTTCTTACAACATCTTTCTTCTCAGATAAACTGCGAGCATCATTTCTATCTGTTCCATGTTCAAAAACATCATCATTAGATATGTTTCTTTCAGAGACTAAGTCACCGTTTTCATCATTGTGCTTTCCCATTTTCTTACCGTCCTCAACTTCAAATTGAACAATAGGATTGGGCATTTTTTCAACAGTGGCAATGAAAGCAGAAGAATTAGAAAACCCTGAAACAAAGCCCATGGGGGGGCTCCAAACAGTGAAGTACTTTGGTGTTGAATGCAATGATGGAATCCTAACTTTATCGTACTTTTGAGGCCCTGAAGACCATGGAGCATTTCCACTTCCATATGGAACCAATATTGACTGAAACAGTAAATAATTAACAGCAAGTACCCCCAGCAGAAATAGCAATCTCCGGTTCCCCATATGACATAACTCACAAAAAATCACTTCCTTCTTGGACAATTAGCTTCAATCTTCCAAACACTCTTCTACATATGACTTCACAAATCATTGAAGAAGACTTGAAGAGAAAAAATCAAAGGATCCTACTAAGAAAATTGGAATATTTATAGTTAGAGAGATTGCAGACAATCCAGAAAAATGTTGAGTGGGATCAAGTAATTAACGACTGAGATTTTCACTATTTCTTAAGATGCATTGAACTTAAGGAAACAAAGAAAGCAAAAGCAAAGAGTTCAAAATTGACATTTGTTTCGTCTTTTCACTAAGAGGAACGAGACAACATGGGGAAGTGCAGTTCTAACCTCGGTAGAGTGAAGACTGAAGCTGAAGGGACAAACTTCAAGTTCTCTTTCTCTCTCCTTTTCCCTATTTTTTTTTTTTTTTTGACTTATTGTGACCAAACAAAGAAACACTCTGAAGCAGAAGAGATCTAAAGTATCTAATAATAGAAATAAGTACATCAAACGCACATATACTATTTTTTATAACAGCCATACAAACTAATTAATAGTAGTTCAAGATAATAATTCCTGTAAAACAATCTTTTCACATATTTTTAAAGCTTTTAGAAAAAGATTAAAAAATGATTATAATCATAAACTAAATTTCTGATATTTTATATTTTTAAATTTATGTCCAATTAATTTTTATGAAGTATATATTTTTCGATGAAAATTATAACAAGAAAAGGAAAAAATAAGAAGCTTCAAAACTTTGTTTTGTAAGTTTTGTTTATTAAAAACTATTCCTTTAAAATACCTCTTTTAATTTATTTGTATCACTTCATCTTCTAAATTCTTTTATTATAAATTATTGATGTTCATTTTTAAAAAAAATCGTCTAAAAAACTACAGAAAATTTAATTAAGGTTAATTTTTTGTTTTCTTTATTAAATAGAAATTTTTCTGTCTGTATCAAAATAATTAAAAAATTAAAAATTAAAAAAATATAAAACTTAAATTTACTAATGTAATTTATTATATTTTTGAAAATATTTTTTATTAATATGTTTGAAATATTAACTAGCTGGCATGGCCTTTAATAACATGATTTGCTGATTTTTAGGGGAGTGATTGATAATTGATACAGGATTACGCCCTAAATTTTATATTTCCTTAAATCAAAACATGGGAATGTATTTGTGTGGCTTCTTTTCACATTCATAGTTTTTTTTTTTTTTTTTTTTTTTTGGCTTTTTTTCATTTTTTTTTTTTTTTTTTTTTTTTTTTTTTTTACAAATTTTACCAAAGATAAATTTAAGAAAAACAAAAGCATAGTTTTTAATAAAGTATAATTGTAACTTTACTTTCTGTATTTTTAAAAATTCATAATTTTTTTCAATATTTTTATTTTTTATTTTTAATTATCCTTTCTTTAACTTTTTTGCCAATTTGATTTTTCATTTTTTAATTATTCATAATTTTATTGAATTATTCATAAATTTTGATTGAAAATGATATAAAAGTAGTATGTTACTAAATATAATTTAATAGTGATTCAATATATTTTTATATTTTTAAATTAAACAGTTAACAGATAATGAAAAATTAAAAAATTTAAAGAAAAAATAATAACCCACATGGTAGATTTCCTAAAATATAGGATAAAATTACAAGTAAGTTTAAAACTTTATCTTTACTTAAAAAGGTTTTTTATTTATTTTTATGGGAAACTTCACTATAAATCATTTTTAAAATTGTTGTTTATACATATACATATATATCAAACTTACGAAGTATACTTTTCCGAATTCTCCATTACTGGAAATTCCTTATACCAAATGCCCCCTAAAAATATGTTGTCTAAGCATGCTACCTTTGACATTTTTAGATAAAGTATTCAATATTATAAAAAAAGTGTTAAGTATGTTTTGGTCATTCTGAATTTAGAATTTCAACTTTTCTAAGGTTTGTTTTTAATTTGAGACGAACTGTTAAGTCTTATTGTAATAATCTTTTTAACAACTGTTACTGAACATATTTTTAAATTTGTAGACTTTTATTATTTAAATGAGATTTTATTTTTAATTTTTTTCATTTTTTATTTCAATTTTATTAATAAGTGAACTAATTTCGATGATTTATTGAAAGTGGGAGATCAAATAAATAAAAATTTGATCAGAAAATATTATTTAATTTAACAACATGAAAGAAGTTTAGCTTAAAACTGATAAAAAATACGAAAAAAAAAACTTTCAATTTAAATCAAATATTCCTTAATTGAAAGTACATTAATCTTTTTTAAGCAAATATATATAAGTGTTTAAGCAAAACATGTTGGTAGTTTTAGGAGTTACCCTGCATTGATCTGAAACTCATAAATATCATTTATTTTGACCTATTAAAATTCTTATAGATTAAGCAAAAAGAAACATTTTACATAACTTTTAGTGGACAAACAAAATTCTAAATTTTAAAGTGACCATTGAAAGACACATCTCAATTTAACTGCTTCATTGACAAATGTTTCTCATCTCAATGTCAATATTTATATTTTTTTAGGATAAAATGAAAATAAAAAATAAAAATAAAATTATGATTTAGATAATGAACACGTCAATAAAAAGAAAGAAAATGTAACAGGAAAACACTTGTAGGGTAGTTAAGAAGAATTAACTTCCCAAAACAATGCAGAGAGCAATTTAAAAAAAAAAAATCTTTGGGACGAAAACATATTTGAAACAAGAACAGAGGTAGCAAACATCCAAAACGACGTCGCTTGAAGTTGTTCTGCCATGTCACACCTCACAAACACACTCCACTCCTGAGCACAAAGAAAGTTGAAGAATGCAAAACACTTTATCTTCTTCTTCTTCTTCTTCTTCATGGCTCTGAAGCTGGCACACACTAATACTTTTCCCATCTTCGCCCCAACCCTCGACCCCAACCCCAACCCGCGTACATCCTCGGAGCTCCGACTCTCTCGCTGGAACAACCCGCAAACCCGCTCCGACAGATCCCCCAATGCACGCGGAACAAACCGGCCCTCCGGCCCAGCCAAAAGGTCCAAAAGCCCACCAAGGCCCAACGTGGACCCGCAGTCCCACCCGGCGTTCAGGTTCTCCAACATCCCCCAATCGAAACCGCGACGGATAACCTCCGCCCCCGATAACGTCAAAATCACCGACGACGGACTCTCCTATGTCATCGATGGTGCCCCGTTCGAGTTCAAGTACAGCTACACGGAAACCCCCAAAGCCAAACCAATCAAAATACGCGAAACGCCGTTCCTGCCGTTCGGTCCGGGCACCATGCCGCGGCCATGGACGGGGCGCGCGCCGCTACCGCCGAGCAAGAAGAAGCTGAAGGAGTTCGACTCGTTCGAGCTTCCACCGCCGCACAAGAAGGGGGTTAAGCCGGTGCAGTCGCCGGGGCCATATTTACCGGGGACTGGACCTAGGTACGTGAAGTCGAGGGAGGAGATTTTGGGGGAACCATTGACGAAGGAGGAGATTCGTGAATTGGTTAATTCCTGCTTGAAAACCCAACGCCAACTCAATATGGGTTCGTTCGTTGCTACTTGCTACTGTTTTCTGGTTGCTTTTGTTGTGTTTGTGGTGGAAAATTCAGTGTCTTTGTTTGTGTTTTATTTTAGGTAGAGATGGTTTTACGCATAACATGTTGGATAATATACATGCTCATTGGAAGCGGCGGAGGGTGTGCAAGATCAGGTGTTTGGGAGTCTGTACTGTCGATATGGATAATGTTTGCCAGCAGTTAGAGGTTGGATTCTTCTCTATTTTATAACAATAAATAAAGTATATTAATTTAAATGCCTAACGATTTTTACATTTTCACGTCTAATCACATACTGACATCTATGATAAGCTACATTCCTGAAATGAAATTTTATGATAATTACCGTAAAAGTTATTCATCTATGGTGTAGCAGTCAATAAGTTATATTAGTTGTATTAGTTATGTAAAATTTGTTAGTTAGATTGTTAGGAATGTTTGCTAGTTGTTAATTTTCTCTCAAATGAGCTCTACAAATTGAACATGTATACACTCATATTAGCATCTTTTTCTTATGAATCAAATACAATCAGAGGCTTCTATGGAATTCCTCCCTTATTGTTCTAATACTTTTGGCCTTATCAACTTGGGTTCACTTGATAGCACATACAAATTTAACTAAAAGAAATGTCTGGGAAGTTTTTGAAGTCATAATTTTGCTTGGTGTTCCGATGTGGTTGTTTCTTTATTATGGTGTTTTTTTTGTTGTCTTTCTAAGAGATAAAGTGGTAAAGAGCAGTATAGGTTAGCATGCCATGCTAGAAAAACTCTCATTCTCGTCTGAAGTTGGGAACAGTCTTATGCACGTTGAGAACTTCTTTTCTTTGATTTTTCTTAATGATCTAAAAAAGCCGTTTCTTTTTCTTTGCAATGGTTTATCTTAACCTACTTTTGTGTGTTGGCCGTGTCCCCTGACATTTATCATTGAAAAGGAGTTAATCATGTTTCGTTGTTGGGTAATATTTTCGCATAGTTTCATCTTCTTGCATATCTTGCTACCCCTAAACACGACCTCTGGGTCGAGGAGGAAGATAAATAATGATTGGAGAAGTGCAAGATTTTCCAGGAATTGGAAATGTGCAAAATAACATTGTGCTGCATCATTTGAGTTTCTCTTGCCTCATGTTATCTGATTTTCCAGGAAAAGACGGGTGGGAAAGTCATTCTCAGAAGGGGTGGTAAGGTCTACCTGTTTCGAGGAAGAAACTACAATCATAGAACACGGCCACGTTTTCCACTGATGTTGTGGAAACCTGTGAGTCCAGTATATCCTAGGTTGATTCCGCGAGTTCCTGAAGGTCTAACTCTGGAAGAAGTAACTAAAATGCGCGAAAAGGGACGCACATTGATTCCCATTTGCAAGCTAGGTACCATTTTAAGGATGTTTGGTGCAGTTTAGCAATTAAGAAAAGTTAATTTCTCATGGCAAACTGGCATCTAGCGGTCATTTTTTTTTCCTGATACACACTTTTTTAAGGCATTGGCTATTTTTATCATGGTACAGGAAAAAATGGTGTTTACTGTAACCTAGTTAACACCGTTCGGGAGGCATTTGAAGAGTGTGACCTAGTTCGTATAAACTGTCAAGGACTAAATAAAAGTGACTATCGAAAGATTGGAGCAAAACTAAGGGTATAACCAATTTTTTCCCTGTTTTGGATTTTTTACATCAATTAATGAGGATACTATTAAAAGCTTTCTTTCACATCTATTCTTTTGACTGTAGGATCTTGTACCATGCACATTGCTTTCCTTTCAATATGAGCACATACTTATGTGGAGAGGACCAAATTGGAAGTCCTCTATACCAGATCGTGGAGATGACCTCAAGGAAGCCAATAAAATTGTTGACGATAAAAAATTTGAACCACGGCCATCAGAGGCCCTAGAAATTTCAGCACCAAGTCTACAGAAGAACCCAGTAGAGCATGCAAGCAATTTATCACATGACGCTAGCATTTCCTCCTGTTCAAGTGCTGGGACTTTGGATAAGGTTGAGGTGCCATATCCCAATGAAAATAGTAGACAATCTATTTCTGAGGTAACTGAGCTTACTTCACTCACAGAAGTCTATGAAATTGAAACCGCAAATGTTGCCACAGACTCCTGGGCTGAGCCTGACCCTTTGAGTCCCAGTTCAAGTATGACCTTATCACACTATAATAACAGTTCTGAAGGCTCGCCGAGACCTATGAGTGATAACCATGGAGCTGAGGACATAATGGATAGCCAAACCTGCTGTGGTGGTCTTTCTGCTTCAATTTCAGGATCTGATGCAACTGTTGGAGGTGGTGACAATTATTTCAATGGTATGGTAGATCCTCATTCTGATAAGCTACAAGATGCTTTAGGAGAAGCAGATGTCAGTCAGTTACCAAGATCAGCTGCTCCTTGTATGAAAGAAATTTTATTACTGTTCGAACAAGCTGTTGAGAAAGGTAGTGCTCTTGTTTTAGATAAAGATTCTTTGGATGCGGACAATATTTATCAAAAAACTGTTGCCTTTGCCAAGTCAGCTTCACCCGGACCAGTTTTTGAGAAACACAGAAAGTCTGTTGCTGCGGTTCAAAAGGGTCACAAGAAAGAAGGTTCGACTTTAGAGACTAAAGAAACTACCACTGTTTCCACGAAAGGGGTAAAGGCGAAGAGTACTAAAATTTCTAGAAAAGCTAATTTTGATGACCAATTACTGAATGTTGTACCACAAGGAACATTAGGAGTTGATGAACTTGCTAAACTTTTATTATGATACTGGATGGTTTTATGGAAAGTTCTGATGCCATTGCAGTGCATTTCATTTTTCATGTGAATCATACGTGGTGCATTTGTTGACAATGTATTTTTTTACGTAGGCCTTTGCTTTTGTTACTTTTCATAGTATAATTCCAATATTATCACAATATGGTTTACTCGCTGTAATTATTTTGTTATCAGCCTCATGACTTAGGCTGTGGCTAGACATCTAAACCGTGTTAAATAAAATGTAATGTAACAGAGTGGTACGGAAAGAAGGCGAAGTATCACATCATTGTTTTGAAATGGGGGTGGAATGTTGATTTCATTGTATGGATTTCAGGTATAATGATGAAGACATGATTGAAAAATAAGATCGTGAGCCCACAATCTCCCTAATTTGATAGGAAACAAATAAAGTTTTTAGATGCGTAGAGATTAATTGCATTTTATCGTTAAGTTGCTTTCTTTTTGACACATTAAGTCACCTTTTTTATTCATCTCGTTTTATAAACTTTTATTCAATTCAAAAAATGATTACAAAAGTCTTCTTGTTTCATTTTATATCCTTTAATTACTTTAATCTTTAAAAGAGGAAGTGAGCTGAGAGAAGGATATTAAATAAAAATAAAAGCAACAAATCATATTTAAAAGAAAATATCCAAATAGATTTACTCTTTGACAACGAAAGTAAAAAACAATATGCTAAAAAAGAAAAGAAATGCAAAAAGGAAACTACGCGGAAATTTTTAAACAGCTGCCACTGGGTTCCTGTCTGATACATTTTGGTCGTCAGTTGTAAACTTCTTCCAGAACCAATGGTTTTCAAAAAGAAGATAAATCTCCTCAATTGGGACTTTCTTCGTCTCGGGCAAAAGGAAGAAGACGAAGCAACTCATGAAGATGATTAAGCCAGCAAAGAGCAAGAAGATTCCATATTTGAGGTGGCAGAGTGACATGAGGAACAACTGAGCAACAAGTGCAGTGAAGATCATGTTCACACACACCACAATACTCTGTGCAGATGACCTTATCTCCAATGGGAATAGCTCACTGGGAACCAACCACCCAAGAGGACCCCAAGACCTCCCATATGCCAACACAAACAAGAAAATCACAACCACCAGAAGAGCACTCACTCCTTTCCCAAGTTCTTTCCCGTGTCCAAAGTCCACAGCCAAAACCGCAGCCGTAATAATCTGCAAAAAAATCAAAAGGTCCAATAAGCAATTCAATTAAAAGTGTTTGATAAAAACTAAAGAACAATAACAGCTTGAACAAGTAGTTACCATGCAGCATATCATTTCAAGTCCAGCTTCCAGAAAGAATTTTCTTCTACCAAACTTGTCAACCAAAAACATTGATATCACAGTGGCAACAAGAAGAGCCCCATTGGTAATAGAAGATGAAAAGAGAGAAGCATTAGCACCAAACCCCAAGCTCTGGAAAATGACAGGGGCATAGAAGAGGATGGAGTTATTCCCAGTTAGCTGCTGGAATGCTGGAATCCCCAAGGCACCAATGATCAGTTGTGGCCTATACTTTCTCTTCAGGAGTGTCCTAAATGGGCTCTTCACAGCTCTTGCTTCTTCACTCGCTTCCTTAAGATCTTCAAATTCAGCATCAACATTCTTTGTACCTCTAACTTTTTCCAATACTTTTCTTGCTTCATCCAACTTTCCTTGCTCCACAAGGCTGTTAGGTGTCTCAGCACACAGAAGACCTCCAATGAGCATAAGAACTGCCGGAACACCTGCCAAACCCAGTGATATCCTCCATCCATGCGGATGGATTTTGTTGGTAAAGTAATTCACTAGGTTTGCAACTAAGATTCCAGCACAAGTTGTGAACTGAAACAGTTGGTTCACTGCTCCTCGGTTCTTAGCTGGAGCCATTTCAGAAAGATACAATGGAACAGCCTACATTTGAATGCACAATTAAGAATGATATTTCTTTATAAGTAACGTATGCATGTTATTAGTTTTGGAGTATTTGACTTACTTGGTTACCGAAGCCAATGCCTCCACCAAGAAGGACCCTTCCAATGATTAGCATAGCAATGTTCTGAGCTGTTGCATTGAGGATTGCCCCGGCTAGAAAGCTTAGGGCTCCAACTATGATGCTGGCCTTTCTTCCCTTCTTCCTTGTTAAGAAGGAGGCAAAGAATGTCATGACCAGTGCTGAGATATAAAGAGATGATGTGAACAGTGTGAGCAGCTGGTTGTCGTATTTGCAATAGTCTGTCTCATGCAGATGCAGGTTCTTCCTGAAGTACACGTCTGGGAAGAACTCCTTCAGAAAATCATCCATGGAAGTTACACCACCTGAAACGTCACAACATCATTCTCAACGTACTTTGAGACAACATGAAAAGAAGAACGTAGCTATAACATGACCGAGTATCCTGCTGCAAAGACATTTTCTGAATTTTCTACTTTCTAATGCCTCACAGTGACGAATTCCATTGGAACAAAAACACAGTGTATATTATATGATCATCTAATTTTAATATATTATTAAATAGTCCTAATAATTATATTAAAAATAATAATTAATATAATTTCTAACTAATTAAAAATATTTAAATATTTCCAATTAGAATTTATTAATTTAAACCCAATAATAATAATAATAATAATTGAAGAAGAAGCAGTGTAAATTTCTTCTCTTAAAGAAACATGTATATGTTTCATTCCCTGAATAATTGGAGTTTCTTACGAAGAGCGAACTCAACTGAACGAAATACGAAATTGAAGTCGAGATTCCCGGCACAGTTCTCGACTCAGAAATCAAAACGTCAAATAGACACCATACAGATTATGAATGATAAAAAATTATAAATGAGAATAATTCGGATTATAATAAATATGATGAAAATAATTTATTAATTAAAAGTTATCTAAAACATTTTATCCATACAAAAAAATCATTCAATAGGTTCTTTCAATAATATTCATCCACAATTATAATACCACTTTAAAAAATAAATACCTAATTATGAAGACTAATAAAAGTAATCAAGTTCATTAGTTTTAATTAATAAAAATGACTTATACTGTCAATATTCACATAATGCATCAATTAGATGTTTCAACAATAGACTTCACAATGAAAAAATACTAATGGTACAAGAGAGTTAAAAAATAAATATAAGAATTTATTAAGTATTGATAAGATCCTTATTGGATTTTAAAAAATAGTAATGAATAATTAATGAAATAAATGGATGAATTTGATCGAAATCAATTATTTATATTTCATGCATGATATTTCTTGAACTCCAGAAGCTTTTCAAAATTTATAAATTTTAAATGTGAAAGATAGAAAACGAAAGAAATCAAAGGTAGTAACCTGAAACACCGAGATCATAGCCAAAAAGTGAACCACCAAGTGCCCCAACAAAGCATGTAAAAGCAAAATAGTGAGTGAATTTGTGTTCATAGAGATGAGCCCTTTTCCCACGTTCTCCACCTACTCCTCCCCCTGCCATTGCTCTCTCTGTCAAATTCTCCAAAGGAAAAACTCCACCAAGTTTCAACTTCAGAGTAAGTCACAAGTCTCACTGAGAAAGCTCCCCCAAGTTTTACTATATATAGTAGAGTTTCAGAGTAAATAACAACAGAAAAGCAGTTAGAGATATATATTTTATTGATATATATCAACACAGTTACAGACATATATTAACAGGTAGTAAATAATTCGGTTGTTAATTCATTTATTATAAAATAAGCTATTATTTTTTTTTTTTTAAACAAGAGGAAAGTTATTCATCAATTATAAGTTAAAATTAGTCAGTACACCCGCTTAATTTTTATTTTTTATTTTTGATAAAAGTAAAAAATAAAATTAAAGATATAATTAATTATAATTGCGAAGAACATAAAAAAATAATGATAAAAATGTTAAAAGAGATATAGTTTCTAATAAATTTAAAAAATAAAAATTTGTTCAATAAATTAAATAAAGCAGATATCATAAAATTAAGATTGAACACGCAAACTTTTAGTCGTTACTGTTCTATAATTTAAAATAACATATTGTAATCTTTAAATAATTAGTTAAATATAATTAAAAGATAAATAATATTAGTATGAATATTAGTGAAAAAAATAGTATTAATGTAATAATAGACACATATTAAATAATTTTTATGCGATTATATATACGCATGAATATATAAAATACAATATAATATAAAAATGATATACTGTACTTACATTAATCTCAACAAACTATTTGTTATTGGCAATTCAAATTATTTTAATTTTCCAGCACTTTAGAAATCTAAAATGATAGATTTCTTTTTATATTAATTTACATAGTCATCTAAATTATTTATTATACTTAACTAATTGCTATAAATAACATAGATGTTCTGTTAACAACAATAGTATTATAGATTGATTGGATTATTCGAACTTAAGACAAAATAAAAAAAATTGAATGGATAATATTTAATTGATTTCTTTCGGTTAGTTTTAAAGATTTTGATAGTTTGTTAAAATTAAATTAATCTATACCAATATATAAAATAGAGATTACATTATTCAGTATATACAATCTTTTTTCTAAAATTACTCTTAGCTATAATTTTTTTTTTACCCAAATAACTGCTAGCAGTCACTTCATTTAACTATTATTTTCAATATCTCATATATCATAATTACTAATTTTTATTTTTGAATGTGTTATTATAAATAACTCTTATTTTCAATATCTCATATATCATAATTACTAATTTTTATTTTTGAATGTGTTATCCATACAATAAATAGGGAAGACACATTAAAATATATTTTAAATAAATTTTTTTCTCTCTTTATAATTTTTTATTCCAATAATTAATAATAACGTGTATTATTATTAAGAGAAACATATAAATAAATAAAAACAGTATTTAGTTTTTATTTTTATAACAAAAACCATCGTCTTTATAACTAGCTTTTCTTCCTATTTTTCATGCTTTCTCTTTAAAATTATTTTTTTTTTATTAGATTAGGAGCCGGGGTCATCCCTAAATTTTTGACCCTAAATTTTTGATACTGGAGTAAATCAATGATGTCGATCAAATTCTTAAACATTATTTATGATTTTAGATTTTTGAAGTTCCTTTGGGTGTCTCTGCAGGTAATTACATTTTTAAATATTAAATAAGGAAAATTAATTGTATGTTTTGTTTTATGTTAGGTAAGTAAAGTTAATTGCATGTTTAAATGTTAAGTAAGGAAAACTAACTTGAATATTTTTAACAGATGTTGTAATTATTTATTTTATTAAGTATGAATTAAATGAATTGGAATTAAATATAATAAATATTAATTGTATGATGTAGTATCAATGTTTGTGAATGATGTGATTTATGAACAGAATAATAAGAATATGATATGTTGTAATTTGGCTGAAATAAAAATTTAATTTGTGATTATATATTTTAAAAAATTTTAGCTTATTCTTCTTTTTTTTAAGTGATGTTTGTTTTGCTTTTAAATATAAGATGATAGTGTGTTATACTTCAAGATTTTGCAGGTGGTATGACTCATGAGATGATAAAGAAATTTTATTTTTATTTTTTGATTATATAAAGATATTTCTGTTAAATCTTATGTAAAGATATTTTGTGATTATATAAAGATACTATGATGAATGTATGAATATTTAGTCTATGAGATAATCTTTATGCGATATAGTTTTAACTATAGAAAAATATGGGATGTTACCAAAATTACAAGATAATATGTAACCTCCTTAAATAGAATTATATATTTATATAAAATAATTTCTTCAATTTATAAATAATTTTTTGAATTTAAATAACTAATATATATATAAGGCTTATATTAAAATGATATTTTTTATTTATAATAACACTGTTTCGAAGATTCCATCTTGATGTTATGAAGGTACAATATATTTTATTGAAGTAAATTGTTTGGATTAAGTAGGGTTATGTGGATTAAGAAAAGTTAAGTGGAAAATGAGGAGAAATGAGAAAAACTAATTATAAATTTATTATTTTATGAAATTAAAAATTATATTAAAAAATTGAAATTTAATATATTTAAATAATTAATTGTAAATCATATAATTATTTTCACATATCAAATATATTTTCCTTAATTGAATTATTTACATTATTTTACCCTGATAATATATAGAGATCAAATTTATAAATAATTGGATAAATTATGTAAATATTTATAAGGTTTAATAAAATTTTATTTCATATTTATTTAATTTTATGTAATTTTTAAATTATACAATAACATAACTTATATTAATTATTTTTTTCTTACTTCTTTTACACGATTATATTGATTGAGAGAATTTTACTTTAATGTTAAAAAATAAATATCAAACACAATTCATGCTTAATAATTCCAGTTTCACATTATATGCTTAATAATAATAGTATTTTATTTTGTATAGCTATTTATAATTTATCTAGAAGTTAAACATTTAAATTATAAAATAATAATTCTTTCATGTAAAAAAAAGTTCAATCAAATTCTATAACTTTATTCCACAAGGAAAGCAGTGGTAACATTGCTAAAGAAATAGTACTTGTCTCACTCCAAGTATAATGGGCCTTGTTGGTAGTCATAAATCACTAGGCATAATGAAAAAAAAAATACATAATTGATTATGCACTCAACTGAATATTCATGAGTAACCTGAATTTTAGTTTTATGTTTTATATGCATTATTCATTAATAACTTTCTTTTATATTTTATGTTTGATATGCATAATTTTTTTATACTAATATTTTTACCATTTAAATTTCAAACTCTTCAAAAAAAACTATAAATGGAAATTAAGTGGATAATGAATGGGAAAACAATCAATATATATGAATTTCATATGCAGCAGTAAATGTATGGTTTTTCCTTACAACACTGTATTTATAACAAATGTATGCTTTATAATTATAACACAAACTGGTAATTAAACATAAATAAATACAATTAATTGATGGAAACGAACAAAGCTTCGAGGTTTTTATAACAGAAATTAAGAATAAGTTGTGGTGCTGAACACAAGCCATTTCATGTCAGTCCTGTCAAACACAAGTACTGTGCTGCTGATTTTGCGCAATTTGTATCTTCCTGAGGTGTGTGTGCACCTCTGAAAATGGGTTTCGCTCTCACACCAGCCAGTTCTTGTTGACGCGTGCAAAGTTTTTTGTTGAAATGTGGGATTATTTCACACAATGATAACTAAATCCTTTTGTTTCATTTTATATCTTACCATTGCTATATAGTATTATCATAATGGTCTTTATATAGTATATTGCGCACAATTTTCGTCACGGAGGAAAAGAGATTCAACAAATATAAGAGCAACAAATTATATTTAAAAGCAATATCATAATGCACTTAATTTCTTGATAACGCAAGTAAGAAACAAATAGCTAAAAGAGAAAGAGAAGACATCTATACTTGTTCAATCTATTTTGTTGACAATTTTATAATGTAGCTACTGGTTTCCCGTTTGATGTCTTTTGATCTTGGTCCGACCTTACGATGTTCTTCCAGAACCAATGGTTTTCGAAAAGAAGATAAATTTCCTCAATTGGGACTTTCTTTGTTTCGGGCAAAAGGAAGAAAACGAAGCAACTCATGAAGATAATTAAGCCAGCAAAGAGCAAGAAGATTCCATATTTGAGGTGGCAAAGTGACATGAGGAACAACTGAGCAACAAGTGCAGTGAAGATCATGTTCACACAAACCACCATACTCTGTGCAGCAGATCTTATCTCCAATGGGAATAGCTCACTGGGAACCAACCACCCAAGAGGACCCCAAGATCTCCCATATGCCAACACGAACAAGAAAATCACAATAACCAGAAAGGCACTGATTCCTTTCCCAAGTTCTTTGCCATGTCCAAACTCCACAGCCAAAACCACAGCTGTAATAATCTGCAAAGCAATCAAAAGGTCCAACAAGCAATTCCATCAAAAGTGTTTGATAAAAACCAAAGAACAATAACAGCTTGAACAAGTAGTTACCATGCAGCATATCATTTCAAATCCAGCTTCCAGAAAGAATTTTCTTCTACCAAACTTGTCAACCAAAAACATTGAGATCACAGTGGCAACAAGAAGAGCCCCATTGGTGATAAAAGATGAAAACAAAGCAGCATTAGCACCAAACCCCAAACTCTGGAAAATGACAGGGGCGTAGAAAAGGATTGAGTTATTGCCAGTTAGCTGCTGGAATGCTGGAATCCCCAAGGCACCTATGATCAGTTGAGGCCTGTACTTCCTCTTTAGGAGTGTCCTAAATGGGCTCTTCACAGCTTGTGCTTCTTCACTCGCTTCCTTAAGATCTTCAAATTCAGCATCAACATTCTTGGTGCCTCTAACTCTTTCCAATACTTTTCTTGCTTCATCCAACCTTCCTTGCTCCACAAGACTGTTAGGCGTCTCAGCACACAGAAGACCTCCAATGAGCATAAGAACTGCCGGAACACCTGCCAAACCCAACGATATCCTCCATCCATGCGGATGGATTTTGTTGGTAAAGTAATTCACCAGGTTTGCAATTAAGATTCCAGCACAAGTTGTGAACTGAAACAGTTGGTTCACTGCTCCTCTATTCTTAGCTGGAGCCATTTCCGAAAGATACAATGGAACAGCCTACACAGTTGAATCCACCATTAAGAATAATATTTCTCTATAACTATCATATGCATGATTGAAAATCCATTCAGAAACAAGAAATAAAATCAATTCCACGAAAACAAAACTGAAACTGTAAGTACTAACTTTTTAGTGACGTATGTGAATGAAGTTCCCAATTAAAGTCACAACACAAGTCTCTTCTTTAGTGTGTAAATTACAGTGAAAAACAAGTAGAAAAAAAGGACTAAATATGAATGACTAAAGTCAAATATATAAAATTGGGACTGAAATGACTCTTGTAATCTGAGGACTAAAGTGAGGGTATATGGGTTTTGCTTTGGAGGTTTTGACTTACTTGGTTACCAAAGCCAATGCCTCCACCAAGAAGGACCCTTCCAATGATTAGCATTGCAATGTTCTTAGCTGCTGCATTGAGGATTGCCCCGGCTAGAAAGCTAAGGGCTCCCGCTATGATACTGGCCTTTCTTCCCTTCTTCCTTGTTAAGGAGGAAGCAAAGAATGTTATGACCAGTGCTGCGATATAAAGAGATGATGTAAACAGTGTCAGCACTTGGTTGTCATATTTACAATAGTCTGTTTCATTCTGATGCGCATGCTTCCTTCTGAACACGTCTGGGAAGAATTCCTTCAAGAAATCGTCCATTGAAGTCACCCCACCTGACACACCATCACACCTAAACTTTTTATTCTGAACTTGCTTTGAGGTAATAAAACATTCAACTGAAAATTAAATTAAAAATTCACAATTTTTTATGAACGCAAAGCTAGTATAAAATTATACTTTCTGCAATAACCTATAAACTGGTGATATTTATACCTCAAAGTTCTAACCAAATTGTGCTTTGAACCAAACTGAATTCTTTTGGTGCTTTGAACTAAGCTGTAATAGATTCAATAACTGCCTCTCGTTTTTCTTGCTAACCCGACAAGCTTTAAGAAACCAAATCTGGTGCGTTTAGTATCAAAATTATTTTCATAAAAGTTCAACAGATTTGTCGTCTCGTTCGTAGCTATTAATTTATCTTCTGTAATCCGACTTTTATTTGTATTGTTGTGTTCGCTTGTGTGTCAACGAATTTTCGAATTTGTTTCAAAATTATATGACATAGTTCTTTAATTTTAAAATAAAAAATAGTTAATTATTATGTTTTAAACATTATTCTCAACAATTTATGTTAAGTGAGCAAGACAGATATAGATCTGAACAAAAGCTGCAGCAAATCTGAGCGGTCAAATCATAGTTCAAGGTATGCTTTCAGACATCTGCAACTTCGGTGCGTCCAACAGGTACAATCAAAAAATTGGATTTTTTAATATTAACCCCATAAGCAACCAATACAACGCTCCCAAACTTTTGATCCCTTTACTTGTACACAACAAAAGTAGATAGTTTGTTTAATCAAACATTGAAAAGATGGAATCTGATAATTCAGCTTTATAATTATAACAGTTCACCAAACCATTTTTACATCGAAGTTCAGTTTAGTTTTGGGAACATCCCTAGCGCATGGAAGGCATGGCCAATAAAAAACAAATTCACTTCTAACAAAGTAAAATGTGAAAATATGAATTAACATATAGACAAATTAAATAATAACTAAAAACCAAAAATATAAAAAAAAAATAATACTACTAAAAACACAATGGAATAATAAAAAACAAAGTAAAAGAAGCAATGCAAAGACACTGTTTGTTTCATACCCTGAATAATTGCAGGGTATGAATTCAACGGAATACGAAATTCCAGCCGAGATCCCCGGCAAAGTTTAGGAGTCAGAATCAATACACAATATACACATGTTTCAGCAATAAATCAAAATCAAATCAAAAACCCCTTTTTTCACGATTGTTATATTAAACTCTTGATAATTTTATATTTCGAGTACCAATGTATCATCTAGTCAAGTAATTAGATTTTTTTGTTACTTATTTTTTTAATGCAACGAAGAGGTTTGAACGATGAAAGAAATAAAAAGAAAAAGAAACATAATTTGGCAGAACAGTGGATGTGAAAGTAATGACAGAAAGATGAAATGAAGAAGAGGAACCTGAAACACCAAGATCATAGCCAAAGAGAGAACCGCCAAGGGCCCCGACGAAACATGTAAAAGCGAAATAGTGAGTGAATCTGTGCTCGTAAAGGTGAGCCCTTTTCCCTGGTGCTCCACTTTCTACTCCTCCACCTGCCATTTTCTATCTCTGAATTTGTGTGTGTTTGAAAACAGAGCTCTACCCAACACAAACACAGACACACAGTTGCACTTCATAACACTCTTATAAGGATGTCGGAGTCAACGGCCCAATCCAACTCATCAAAGGTATCTCTTTTTAATTTTATATTTTATAATTAAAATACAAAAATGCAACGTCTACTAAATTACTGTTCATTCTTTTCTAACGACCCAACCCATTAATGTTTCATTCTCAATTTGTTTATTTATTTTTAAATTAGTAAAAAAAATATTTATGGAGAGAAGAGAACGTGGTCATGTTAATAGAATTATTTCAGAAAACAAATTATTTATTATTACTAAAATCGGGATGGAATTATTTTAATTGGAGTGAGAATGAAAGTAGTGCTTCTTATTTTCTAATGATTTCTTTCTTTCTTTCATTGCATTGAACTTTTTATCTCCAAATGTCTATCAGAGAAAGAAAGAATGAAACATTTATGAATTAAAACCATAAATGGTATTTTGGCAATAGTACATTAAAAATTCATAAGAAAAATGCATTTTTCTGAATCAATCCAGTTTTGTCTCTAATGGATAACCTCAAATGACATCATACAAGAGTTGGGAACAGATAGATAACAACAATTTAACCCATCCCATCTAATCCCCAACCTCGTAAATACAATTAATGCGCAACTACGTAAAGGAAACACAACTTTAATTTAATGATGTCAAAATAAAATATGGTATTTTTTTTTCCTTTCACAAACAAATATATTAAGCATAAATTAATTAAGTTTAAATAAGATAAAAATGATAAGAGTGACCGTTGAGTGTGGAATTATCAACTGATTACTGAATGGTCAATCTTATCTTATCCCAGTGGTATAAAATATGTGAATATATAATTTGTGCCAACTTACCAATCAAAAAATGCATCATTTTTCAAATATGGTGGCTGCATTTGTCAATGCGTTTTTATTTTTATTTTAAAATAGTCAACTGTTGTTGAATCATGGGATATGGTTTGTGTCAGTTTTTTTAAATGCATTTTAAATAATAATACACAAAATAATGTAAGCCAATTGACGTATTTAATTCGTCTAATTTAAATATTAGTTTATTCAGGTGAACCAGTTAAGCATAATTTAATTTAAACTATCTCATAACATAAATTCATCATTAAATGGAGAAGTTCAGTGATAAATAATTTAATTAAGGATTTAATTTAAGCTTATTTTTTTAATATTGATTTATTTAAGCTGGTTTTTTTTATTTTGAATGTTAAATCAATTTCTTTATCCATACATGGGATTTTATATATAAATTGTTAATACTTTATTAGTTGGTATTTTAGTCCACGTATACCACTACATAAATATTTCTTTCTATATAATTAAAATACACTAAATAATTTTTTAATGTATACTATATACAATTAAAATTATAATAAATGTCTTTAAAGATATAACATTTTATATTTATAATAATTAATTTAAATTGCATTTTAAATTATTGGTAATTTTTAATAGATTATTAAATTCAACTTAAATATAAAAATATATTATGGTGAATTGAAATGTTTAAGAAAATCATGTAGGTATAAAAAATAAGGATAGTTTGGGATGAATATGGTAATTTATTGGGCAAATTATAAGAGTAAGGGATAAGATAGAACTTGTAAAGACGTGTTTTTTGCAGCATTAGGATAAAAGATTTAAAATTAATAAAAAAAGTGATAAATATGTATTAAATTTATATATATATATATACATATATATATATATATATATATATATATATATATATATATATATATATATATATATATATATAAA
>Ga0209700_101991_pt1 | contig 42327 bp, 21 predicted proteins | sample SiratroredBW_FD_187528 | JGI IMG/M metagenome (GOLD analysis project Ga0209700, IMG submission 187528) | Root nodule microbial communities of legume samples collected from California, USA - Siratro red BW (SPAdes) (version 2) | ecosystem: Host-associated > Plants > Roots > Nodule | place: USA... | reverse complement strand
TTTAAATTTAATATTAAATTTATTTTAAAAATTTTAATTTTATATTTTAAAAATAATCAATCTTAGTTAAATTAATATATTTTATAATAAATTAAATTTTATTTTAAAAATAATTATGTAATTTAATAATTTTTTAAAAAATATTATCAATTATATTAAATAAGTAAATAAATTATAAATAAATAAAATATTTATCATACCTATAACAACAATCACAAATTTTTATAAATTTTCCTCTCAAATCTTAACATATTTCTTTTAATCCAAAAAAAATTAACTTTTCACACAGTTACATTTCAAATCAACTCGAATTCATTATCCAATCCAAACAAATATTTAAAATGAGTTTCGCCTATACTAATTTTCAAGATTATTTTTGGTCGGTTTAAAATGGGTATAGCCCGCTTTATTTGTATCCTGCTATTGGTTGTGGTTTCTTAACTAATTTGTATTTTTTTCCTAATGCATAATCAATTCATTATAACAAATATTTAACATATTTTGTTTTTAATACAATAAAAATATAATTTTAATACAAGTAGCTTTGTTCAAACTTAATTAGTGGTTGAAGTAATAGAAGTAAAATAATAAAACATATGTTAATTTTTAATAATTATCATATGTGTTTATTAAGAGATCATTAACACTAATATATAATTAAAATTGATTAAATTATGAAATCACTAACATTTTAAATTTACAAAGAAAAAAACTAAAGGATCAAAATTTCTTAAATGTTAATTAGATATCAATGTTAATTTTTCTTTTCAACTAATACAACACACAAGTGATAAATACTATGTTCAATTACATCGACCATTAACCAACTTCAAATAAAACAAATAAAATTAAAGCTTTTGTAATTACATTATTATTTTTTATTGTATTAAAAATGAAATAGGTTAATATTTATTGTACTGAATTAACTATTTATCATTTTTATAAGACACATTTTAATTAAATATAATAATTTTTATTACATGATAGTGCAAGAAATATTTATATTACCTATATATATAATTTTATATTAAGAAATAAAATAAACATATATTTTTTTGTAAAATTTAATTTTTATTAATTTTTACATTTTTTAAAATAGTTAACTAATTAGAAACTATGATAAAATAAAAATCAAGAGAAAAAATTATGTAAAATAAAAAATAAAAAGAATAAAAATTAAAATTAGTGCTCTTTGGATATATAACTTAATCTCCTACATTGATTTTATTATGTATGAAAACTGATATTGAAAAACAGTTTCTAATTAACTTACTGTCTCACGTTAATTATATATGAAAACTGATATTTAAAAACAGTTTCTAATTAACTTGTCTCACGTTAATTATATATGAAAACTGATATTGAAAAACAGTTTCTAATTAACTTACTATCTCACATTTATTATATATGAAAACTGAATTGAAAAACAGTTCGTAATTAATTTACTATCTCACATTTATTATATATGAAAACTGATATTGAAAAACAGTTTCTAATTAACTTACTATCTCACATATATTATGTGAAAACTGATGATGAAAAACAGTTTTAATAAATTATTAAAGTGTCCCAATTAAACACCAGAAAAATCCATAAACAATTTTTTTTTCAAACTCTTTCATTTTTCATTCATCATTTCTTCCTCTTTTCGTTGTTGTTATTTATTTGAAGTAAGAAACTTATTGAAAAAAAGTCATTTCAGCCTAGAACACTTACAACATCTATATATGTTGGGCAGATCCATTTTCACCTTAAAGAAAATGACAATTGATATGGCTGCTATGTACCAAACACTGAATGGCCTTTGAAAAAAAAATAAAAAATGATAAAGGTTTGCCTTTTTTATTTCTTGTCTTGTTTGGTACTAAAGACATTTTTTTATTATAATACAAAAAAAATGTTAAATTTTTAAACAAATATTATAAAATTAACTTTGTGTTGATCAAATTGTATTAATGTTGCACATTAATAAAGTCGATTTAACCAACCCTAATGTGACATTGTTTTAATAAATAAATATTTATGTTAATTTTATATTAGTGTCAGCTCAACCGATTGAATTTGCTTAATATTGGACCCTAAGTCAATTTAACAAACTTTATTTATGACGCTAACTATTTTTAACTTTTTTTAATAAATTTATATTTATATTAGTATTAAAGTAATTAAAATAAATATTAAAAATAAATAAAGTTAACGTCAACTTAAGTAACATTAATTTTATTTATTTTTATTATTTATATTTATTTAATTTAACGTTAATTATGACAATAAATAGGAACTGTAAATTATTTTCAAGTTGAAAGTTTAGATTTAAAGATGTCTTTACGTCGTAGTCTTCCTATTACGATAGTTGGCTCTCAGAACTGTCGTAGTAGTCCTTTAGAACCCAAACCCCTTTCTTTTAAAAAGCAGAGATATTATAGTAATTCTGGGAGCCAACTACCGTAGTAGTCCCTTTATTTTCAATTTTTTTTTCAAACAGTAGGGCTACTACAGCGATTGGCTCCCAGAACTGTCATAATATCCTTGCTTTTTAAACAAATATTTAAAAATATATGTGTTTGCTAGAAGAGATACTACGGCGGTTGTCTATCTTAACCGCAATAGTAGCCCCTATCTATCTAATTCTCAGTTTGAAAATGTAACCCGCGCACCTCATGGGAGATACGACGTCGCTTATTAGGAGCAACCATCGTCATATAGTCCCACTTAATTTAAAAAAAATGTCACCGCATTTTTATTTAAAGCGGTTCCATCTTAACCGCCGTTTTATCCTATTGTACAATGTATTTTTTCTACTAGTGATGAAAAATTTCTTTACTTGCATATTTCCTCCCTCACCTTTTATATAAATCTCTTTACAGTCATCTTCTTCGTCCATACTTATAAATTTTCTCACACTTCTTTTATTCATAGTCATAAATTCCTTCATTCACACTCATAAATCTCTTTACACTCATCTCCTTCATCTACATTCATTAATTTATCATTAATTTTTTTAAAGTGTGATTTATCATTAATTTTATAGTATTTTTTAATTAAAACATTTTACTGCCAGTCAAACTGACACTAATGCATTTTTAATTTAGCTGAAACTAAATAAAATTTATTTTTGGTATTAATTTAACTTGCGTCAGTGTGGCAAACGCTAATCAAGGTAATTTTAAAAGAAATAATACACAAAAAAGATTATAGTAGATAATGGAGATGAGTGTTGATGAAGAAGGAAAACATGAGATGTAGACGAAGGAGAAAAGTGTGGATGAAGGATTTGAGTGCGGATGAAGGATTTGAGTGTGGATGAAGGAGATGGGTCTAAATGAAGAAGATGAGTGTTAGGAGATTCATATAAAAAGTGAGGAAGGAAAATTGAGGAAAGACATTTGTTATCTTTAAGATGGGGCTTTAAATTTAAATAATCTACTATTTCTATTCATTGTCACAAACATACATAGATTCATAACATCTAAATTAGTGTTTGTTTAATCGACGCTAACTTAAATAAATATTAAATATATATTATATTAGTGTTAGCTTAAACAATTCTAACTTAAATAAATAATAAATTAAATTAAATTTTGTCATCTAACAAATATTAAATAAATATAAAAACTAAAAATAAATAAAACTAACATTGACTAAGTCAATACTAACCTAATTTACTTTTAGTGTTCTTTTTCAATTAATGTCGATTAAGCCAACACTAATCTCACACTAACACAAATATGTTTTCTTGTTAAAAAATTTAAAAATAGTTGGCTTCGTCTTAGATTCAACTAAGTTGATGTTATTAATGTCCAACATTAAGTAAATTCTATTATCATTAGTTAAAGTTGATGTTAATCTGACACTATTATAGTATTCAACATTAAGTAGACTTTATTATCATTAGCTAAGTTTATGCTAATCTGATCACTAATACAAATGTTTATATTATTAAAAAGTTAGTGTTGATTGAGCCAACAACTCTAATCTTATAGTTAGTGTCAACTTAATCGACATATACATTTTAGATAATTTAAATTATAAATAATATTATGTTTTTTAATTTTTTTCAAAAAATTAATCTTTCATATCCTATTAGAACATTTGTTTGATAGTATTATTTGAAAGCTAATATGATATTTTCTTGTAATATGTTTCACTGTGTAAGTCATTTTCAGCAAAGTTATTATTGATAAAAAAAAAGTATAATATTAATATGCAAATTTTTATATTGTGAAAACATATCTATATTTTGTTGTCTATATTTTGGGTCTTGATGATTGTTATCAGCAAAGAATCAAGATTTCATTACAAAATAAGTCTTCAATTTTGTAGCACAATAAGAATCAACATGAGCTAAAATATAGTTAACAAAATCAATATAGTAGATTTGCACATAAATTTTAGTCTTACCAATATATTCATATACAAAAGACAAGAATTAGAAAAGTTCTTCATCTAGTATAAGTATGTCAATTAATTAAAGAAGTAAAGTCTTCTAAACAATACAATTCAATAAAAACATTAGATAGTTGAATAAATAGTATGTCACACTGAAAAAAAAGTCAAAATTTCATCCATATATATTGATACAATGGAACAAAAAATAACTGAGATATGTTCAAAACCATAAATATTTTAGTAGTCCAATACATTAAACATGCATCGACAATATCTCCCCTTAAACAACTCTAAGAGATAAAGAAAAGAAATTTTGATCCTTAACAACGAATGAATTATCTACCAGATAAAAATTTGATTGAATTAACTTGATCGAAAATAAAATTTTAGTTAGGTGAAACTTTTAATGGAATAAATAAATGTACGTAGATTTTTTATATTTATCCATTTAAATTTGTCTATACTAAAATTTCATTCCTTATACTAAAAATACAAAATTTAATATTTCTTAAAAGTTATAAAATATGTAGAAAAAGAATAGAAAATTTCTTCTAAACTAATTTTGTCTTACAAGGAGTAAAATATATTTTCTCCATTTGTTTTAAATATGATATAAGTTTCTTTTGGAAAAAATAAAAATATTTTTTATTTTAATAAAATATTTAATATTTTAAAAAATCATTTTATTTCTTTCATTTTTACATCACAAATATAAATGATAAGAAGGATTATTATCATATTTGAAAATGATAATTAAATAGCAATATCGTAAGTAGGGGTTTGTTAGACTTGGGAGAAATGCTTAAGGTTATCTAATATATGTAGAAAATGTATAAATGTAACATAATCATTTTTTTTTAAGTGTAAACATCTTTTATACCTTTATATTTTATTATACTTACAAATATGTATAAACAAATTATTTAATATTATACACAATGTTAAAAAAATTAATCTTATTACTAAAGTAGATAACTAAATTATTTATCTTGATATAACGTTAGATAGTTAATTAGAATATAAGACCAAATGTGTTAATAATTAATTACACAATAAACCTGTAAAATTCATCCAAATCAAATTACAAAAATTAGTTTACTTTGGTTTATTTATTTTTATATATTTAAACCAAACTGCATATAATTTTATATTTAGTTTAGATGTATTTTTAATCAAATATTAAACCAAACTAGATAGTGAATCTTCTATTTATTTAGTATTCGATTTTAAATTTTATATATTTTTTATATTTAATATTAAAAAATTAAAATATATTTTTTAATATCGAATCATAATATAATATTTTCCTTATTATAACTATTATTTTTGTAAAAAAAAATCAATTTATATTTAGGACAAAACATGTGAAGATATGTACTGGCTAGATTAGTCATGCAAATAAGGACAAGATGTGAAAAAGTATTAAATCAATAAATAAATAAGCTATTCAATAAGTATTAAATATTTTCATTGAAAATAAATACAAACCGTGTCTCATGCACACAAACTTCCATAATAAACACAGCATCAAAGTATTAAAGTACAAGAAAATAATCAAAGCATTAAACTTCCTTTTAAATCTTTATTAAAACATTTAATATTTTCTTCAAATCATTAATTACCTCTTACTTTTAACGTTTTCAGTCTAATATTTATTTGAAGTGAAGAACAAGAGGAGAAGCAAGAACACAAAGCAAGGACATTTTCCTGCAGAGTGATTCATTCTCCAACATGGCGATTTCCAGGCGAAGGAGAATTGTGAAGTCTGGCAGCAGTTCTGAATTGGAGAAGAAAATGGTGTTCGGGTCTCACACGTTCGAGATAAAGGGTTACTCTTTGACGAAGGGAATGGGCATTGGGAAGTACATTGAAAGCAAGAAGTTCAACATTGGAGGGTGCGATTGGCTCTTGCGCTTCTACCCAGATGGCAGATTCTGGAAGGATAAGTGCTCTCATGTCTCTGTCTTCATCAAACTCTTGTCCATGGCCACTGATGTTTGCACCTTCTATGACCTCAACTTGCTCGATCAGAGAGGGAACTGTAAGCGCCATGCTGGTAGCCACTGCATTTTCGACACAAGTGGCAACATGTGGTTTGTTTGTTTCTCTCTTCCTTGTGTTTCATTCTTCATTTCTCCTTCAAAAGTTGATTTGGTTTTCATAACAAGTTTTACCAAACGTGATAGGTTTTGTAGCTTCAGATGACGAAAAACTGTAGTGCTATTTTCTTTTCATTAGGGCAAGTATTTTATGGACTCATTTGCACAGAAAAAGGAAAAAGGAAATAAAGAAGTAATAATTACGTAAAAGGGTGTTCTAGTAAATGTTTATTGAATAAAAAAAAGGAGCCTTTATATCTTATCAGGAGAGTGCTGATATACACAGAACAACCAAACAGTGAAAAAGATATTAGAATGTGTTTTCCCTTGATTAATCTCTTGTCAATGTTGTAAGCCAAAAGCATGTTATTTAGCAGAATGCAGCAACTAACTATATGTTAAATTCTAGAGAGATTAAAGTTAGAATTTGAGATATATTTTGAGACAAAATATTAACATGTTATGAGGCCTTTTTGCATGTGATTTTGATGTGATGGTGTTTTATGTGGTGGCCATTATGATTGATGAATGATGCAGTGGTTTTGGTGTTTGTGTTAGGGGTTACAACCAGTTTTGCAATCGAAGTGATCTTGAGGATGACTGCTTGAAGATTAAGTGCACTATTGGTGTTCTGGTGACAGTGTGCCCTGAGCCTCCAAAGTTAAAGACAATTGAAGTTCCTAAGTCTGATATGGGAGCACAGTTCGGGGTGCTGTTGGATACTGGGGCATTTTCTGATATTAATTTCTCAGTAGGTGGAGAAAAGTTTCATGCTCATAAGCTTGTCTTGTCTGCTCGTGCAAAACTGTTTCTAGCTGAGGTTGTTACTGGGGTGGAGAAGGATGAACATGGTGACATAGTTGTTCATGATATTGAACCTAAGGTTTTCAAGGTACCACATCGTTTAAAAATGATCGCTTTCTCTTTATCTTTTTGCAGTAATTATTATTATTTATTTTTTTACTGTTTGGTTACTTTCAAATGTGTCCTAACCTCCATTTAATTAGATAATAAAAATAATTGTTTAATTAAGGTTTCACCAACTTGCAAGGTCTAATATTTTAACAATCTATTGATAAAAATTGTTAGAAGAAAATATTGATTTTAAACATAGAGTTAATATTTTGTAAGACTCATATTTTTCACTTACAGATGTTTTTTTTTTTTTTTTTACTCAATTATTCACTTTTACTCATAAATAAAATTAACACGCCTTTAAAAATAGTAAAGTATATACAAAGATTATATTGTTTTCCAAATACATACATTATTTATAAAATATTATTGACAATACTTTGTTTCTATAGTTGGAAGAAGTTTGTCAAAATATATGCGATGAGTTAACTATGTCTTTCTAGAGTAAAATATTAATTAGAATTGTTTAATTCTAATAAATAATTTTCCAGCTTAAAACATTAAAAAATGAAATAAAAAATATTAATCTCTGTTTCCATAATGTTTATATTAATTTTCATCGAAGACTCCAAAATTTTTGGTTATCTAATGTTTCTTGTGACATATTGTGGAACAGGCTCTGCTTCATTTTATTTATAGAGACTCTCTATTGGAAGATGAAGAGCTTTATATGTCAAGTCCATCTGTCTTTCCTTCTCTATGTGAAACATTTCATGCAAAGTTGTTAGCAGCTGCAGAAAAGTTTGATTTATCAAGACTTAAGCTGATCTGTGAATCTATATTTTGCAAAGATATATCTATAGATTCTGTTGTCAATATTTTACTTCTTGCTGATCGTAATCATGCAACTGAATTGAAGTTCACGTGTCTAAAATTTGCTGTTCAAAACCTTAAAGGTGAGTTTTCCTTCTTACATTACAGTTCATAATCAGCTACTTTTTAGGTTGTGCTATGTAATAATCATTTTTGTATGTAGTATTGGTGGTTTTGACAAAACTTCAGATGTATAACAATTGATGCTCATATGGTTTCTTTCATTATTATGTCTCTTGCAGCTGTGATGCAATCTGAGGGTTTCAAGTATCTTAGTCAAAATTATCCATTGTTGCAAGAAGAACTGCTCAAGACTGTGGCAGAATGCCGGAAGCCATATGTTCGAAAACGAAAGCACAGATCTGTGAACCCTTCTTCAGATGACGATGATTATTCTTCAGATGAAGATGATGATGATGATGATGATGATTAAGGGGATGGGGAGTGTATAAGACAACAAACTTAAGAAAATTAGTCTAAGGATGTGATAGTTTGATATTGTGTTTGGATGAACAATATTTAAAGCATAATTTATTTTTATAAATTTGAAATATTTTATGATAAAGTATGTTGTTTGAATGGAGTTTTAAAACAAATTGAAATTTTAGGAATCTGTGAAAGTGAGTGAATCACTTATATTTTAAGAGAATGTCAAATTTTACTCTCTTAATTTTATTTTTTTGTTTTTATATTATTTTTTCAATTTGGTCTTAATTAGGATATTATCATATCGACTTTAATTAAAATATTTTCACCTTAACTATGAGTAAGCATCACCAACGTAATGTTATTTTTTCGATCAAAGGTAACAATGATTTCTTTTATCTTAACGATGATTGTGATTATGTGATGAGATATAAATAGAAAAAATGTAATCCATATAGAAGATAAGATCTAAAGAAGAGGAGAAACACTTTAATAAATTCATACTAGATATATGACAAAGGAAGAAGAAGAAATAAAGAATTATAGAAAAATGATGACTAGAAAATGACTAAAGGAACTTTAAAAATAAATTAGGAAGCATAACATGATTTGAAATTATTTAGAAAACGTAAAGAAATATTTTGGGATATTCTAGACGTTTCAAGGATGTTTAAGAATAAGAATAAAGTACTTAGATGTGTTTGGTTATATATGTTTGTAGGTGGGTTATGTAAGCTCATAAATCTAACAATCTCATTAATGAGGAAATTGTAATTTCCATACGCTAGGTACGTTGACCTTACATTGGTTGGTTTTATCCCTTAAATATTATTTTAGATATTCTTTTCTTCACCTATTTATAAATGATCATCTCTCATACATTCTTCATACTTGAATTGAATGAAATTAGAACGTTTTTTAAGAATTTCAGTGCGGTGAATTGTATCCTTACAATTATTCTTATTCTTAGTATACTCAAGGTGTTTTGTTTTAATATCATTCCTCAATTTAATCTTTTTTTTGGGAACTAAAGAAGGTTCACAAGATTGCAAAGAAAAGTCCACTCAAGCTTTAAGATGCAACAAGATTATCAAAACAAGCTAAGCTTCCAACACTAGGGTTGTTGGCTTATTTCTTGTTTCTTTTTATGTTGTTTGGTATTAGGTTACCTTTGCAAAAGACTCTTGTTTTTTTTATAAGAGTAGTTTTTCCTTTAAATAAAAATAAATAAATAAAAGCTTAGGTGGGTCAAAATGGAGTCAAGTACAACCTACATGACTATGTATACATCAATGGAGTTGTGGGGCTTTTAAACACTTGAAAAATACAAGATTTGAGCAATATGGGACTTAGGATGTGTATGTGCAAAAACTACAAGAATAATTGTATTTTGAATATTTTAGTCACACATCTCTTAGACTGATAAGTATTAAGAGCTCCTAAACCTATAAATAAAAGCCTACCCCAACTCTTGTACTCACTTTAAAATTGAATGAGAATTTGACTATGTATTTTGTTTGTCTTTTTATTTTTTTAAAGTCGCTTATTTTGGGAGTAATCTTCTCTTAGGTTCACCACCAATAAACCTTTTGAAGTTTGATTGGAGTCTTTTGTTGCCTCCAAAAAGGGTTTCCATCAAGAAATCTTTCTTGGTCTTTTTGGATATGCGCAATAGTGTGGTGAAGGGGGAATAGTGGTAGTGTGTATGTAGTGTATGTAGGTCATGCTTATGTGGTTCTGTTTGTTGTATTTGTTCTAGTTAACTGTTGCTGGTTTAGTTTGTTGCTGGTTCAGTTCTGGTTTGTTGCTGCTAGGATAGTATTAGCTTTGTCTTTCTACTGCTGTATTGGTGTTCTAGTTCAGGTTCTATGTACTGTTGTATTGATGCTTATGTGTTATGTTATGTTCTGGTTCATTAAATAAGAATCTATGATATTTGCTTTGTGTTTAAATCAATATAGCTCTAGATTAAAATCAATCTAAACTAATAAGGAAACCATTTGCTCTGAACCAGAAAATTTTTAATTGCTTAAAACTGCTTATACAAGCATTGTGTAAACATGTTGCTTTTGCTAGTTTTTCTATGCAGTTGCAGGTTCTAAACCACTCACACACTGGATTGTCTTCATCAAATAGGGGGAGATTGTTAGTACTCTCACAAGACTAAGTATTTGATGAAGCCAAGTAAGTGCAAGAAGCCTAAGCAAGCAAGTGGAATTGGATATGCTATCCCAAGCTTTGTCTTAGTGTGAGTGAGTGTGATCTAAAAGGAAACCTGTGCACTGCTAAGGAGAATCTCATTAGCACACATTAAAACATGCTTTAAAACAAGTAACATAGCATAACAAAAGTTATCAAGGAAAACCAGTTTAGATTTTCAACCTTGAGCATAAAAAGAAATCGATTTCCCTTTCTGTGAAATCGGTTTATTCACGTTCTGCAGCAAACTATTTTAACAGTTACTTTAAAACAGTTTTGGTTTTTCAAGTTTAAAAACAACTGGGTTTTCATAATTCGAATACCGAGAAACGCGAGAATATTTTTATAAAAGACATTCTGAGCAATCTTGGTCATTTGATTTCCTAAAGATTGAAGGGTTTGTTCTTGGAGATTGAGTCTTAACAATTGAGTTGTGCCATTGAGAATCTTCAAGCTTGTGCAGGCCTTCTATGTTACGCTAATCAGGGGGTTTCTTTTAACCTTTTTTTGAACATGTTTGTTTCAAGAACTGTGTTTTATCACTGTAATCTTGTATAATTTTGAAAAAATTATGTAATTGAAAGTGCTATAGGGTTTAGCATTTGATTTTTCTGAATTGGGGGAACTGCAGGGCACTTGTTCTTCAACTCAATGGTGTTCTTGGTTCTTGCAGGTGTGAGAGTTGTGTTCTTATTGTAATTGTACAATTGAGTGTTGATTAGTGTAATTTTTCTTGTCGGTGTTCTTCTCTCTTGACCCTTCTCTCTGCATTTTTGATTCATTTTGCACTGCCCACTATCAATCTTTGTACACAAATACATTCTTTAAAAATTCTGAGTTGGTGCGCTTAATTCTGCATAACAATCTAGAGTGTGTTCATAGTTTTTCTTGACATAACTTGTCATATTTTACTGCTGCTTGTTTGGTTCTTTTCACTGCTGTCATAACTTCTTTAATTGGTTCTGTAATCTAGTTTTGTGGTGATTTATTTGTTGCTAGTTTAATCAACTTTACTACATAATTGTTCTTGCCCTTTTTGCCTTCCTTTACAGTATTCATAGACTAATCTTGACATTGCTATTGTGTATTGATCTTGTCACTTGCTTTATTTTGTTCTCTCTACATAATTTTAAATCTGTCCAGCTGTTTATCTGAGGATTGTAATATTTGATTTTGTAGTTTTGTTGTTCCTTGCAAATCTAGTTTTTGGTTATTGAATATTATCATTCAAATCCTTTTGAGTATCTCTTTGTCAATCATATTACTTGTATCATATATTGTACTAGTTGTTTGTAAATTTGATTGAATTATTTTCTATTTTGTGTGTTGGTAGTTAGTGCAGGAAGTGACTTCTTGGCTAGAATACATAGCAATTACATTTGCCCTCTTTATCAATACTTGATTTGTTTGGTTGTTGTGTTCCTTCAAGTTAATTGTATTAAATTTTTCTAGTCCAATCAAACTATATATTACCTTGTTCTAATTGGTTCTTAACATTGCAGAGATCATAGCAAAATTTCATAGCTGCAGAATTGAGGTTCAGTTGTGTTGCCAGTTTTTAAATCGGTTTATTTAAAACTAAATTAGTTTATTTTTCTGTGCTGCACCTTACATGATAATTAAGATTCTTGAAAATCTTCATTTTGATTAAAATCTTTTTCAAATCCTTTTAAAGCCAAAATTTTATAAAGTTCAATTCACCCCTCTCTTGAACTCATCCTAAAGTGTTTTCAATGGTGACCTCCCATAACTTTAAAGAAAATGGACAGTGACACTCCATGGCGACCTCCCATAACGTAGAAGAAAATGGGGCAGTGTCGCTCCATGGTGACCTCCTATAATTCAGAAGAAAATGGGGCAATGTCACTCTATAGTGACCTCTCATAATTTAAAAGAAAATGGGGCAGTGTCGCTGAAAACACCTCGGCTATATCGGCCTTACACTACTCAACCATCTCGGCCTATGAGTTCTCCTTCATCTCGACCATGTTGGAGTATTGCTACATGTTTGATGTCGGTCACTCTCGAGTTGAATTGAGTCATACTTGTTGATGCCATTGAATTCCTTGAATTAGTTCTTCTCAGCCTCACGATGGGCGTCAATTGTTCTTGCAAAGGCCTGAAGGGTCTTTGGTCTCAACAGTGGTCTTTGGTCTTGGGTGTAGTCCTCACTTTAGGATATAGATGTCGATCTCGGATGTGGTTTTCGACTTCTAGTGGGATGTGGGAGGACACCTGCAAAAGGTGCTCCGATGTCAAAGTTAGTACACGGATGTCAAACTAGCAATTTAAGGATTGGATTTGCGTACCTTGGCTTGGCTTGTTTGTATTGTATTTATAGGTGTTGAACTGTACAGAAACATTGTGATTGGTTGACGTTTTTGGATAGAGCAGTTTTTGCCAGTCTACTGCTGTCAGTGATGTCTGGTGAGCTAGCACCATTACATCATACTGTGGCCGAGTACACGTCGGTCAAGGCCGCCTACCATTCACCCTTGACCGTGTATAACTCGGCCCAGACTGTACATCCTTTAATATAACAAATTGTCTTTCTATGTCCTTCCTTGAAGCTGTATTGGATAAGGAATATTTCTCACTAATGGAGATTCTAAACTCCTCTTTTTTTTTTTTTTCTTTTCTATTTTTTTCTTCTTTATTTTTATCTTTATTTTTTCCTCCTCTATTCTAGCCTCCTCATTCAATTTTCTCTCACTAAACTCCCTTTTTTTAATCATCTCACCCTCGTCGCCATTGTTTTCTTCATCAGTCAACCCAACTTCTTTTCCACTTTTTGCAACAATGGCTTTACATTGCTCTTTGGGATTTACTTGGGTGTTTGAAGGGAATGATCCACCATGTTGGTGAGCCATTTGCTTTGCCAATTGACCCACTTGAACCTCCAAATTCGTTATAAATGCATATGTATTCTTTTAATTATAGAGGGTAGATGAATTGTTGCAAACTATCTTCTAACTTGTTTCAAAAAGATTGAGTTTACATATCTCAAAACTAACCTTTCTAACATCAATAAAATCTTAGTTAATATCAAATAAAAAACAATTGCGATTATCAACAATAAAAATAATCCTAATAATTTAAATAAAAAATAGTTTTTATCAGCATCATTTAGAAACTCTAATCTACATCAACTGAAAAATAAACATCCTTATAATGTTTTAATTTTAGTCACATCTCCAAAATCAAAATCGAGTTGAAGAGAAATTATAAGTAAAAGACATGATTTTAAAAATATGAAGAATGTTAGGTATACTCTTAAATTTTCTATTTAATTAATGTAATTACTGTTGTGAAGTTTTAAGTTTTCAATTTCTTTTGAAGTTTTTAACCCTAAAACAATATATTTTGTAGTAAAACATTTCAAATTCTATACAAATGAATTAGTCTTTTACATTACACAAATATTTCATATTACCAAATAAAATGACAAGATATACTTATATGATCCATAACATTGTTTTTGAATCACTTTGACTTTATAATTTTTACACCTTAATTTAGCATCATGCAGCAACTTTTTTCTAGATGTATTAGAATCACAACAAGCCAGACAATGTAAACTAAATTGACATGGAAATACACTTTTTTTGGAGAAACAAAATCAACCAATTACCCTAAACTCATCAAACTACTCAAATGTCACTAATCCAATTTTTGTGGCTCAATGATTGATTTCATATAAAATTTTAGAAAACACATTGAAAGATTTATAGTTAAAGATGACATTATGCGAGTTTGGTATTTTTTTTATACAAGTACTGATTATTTGTGATTCTTATTTTAGTATCTATTTCCTTATATAATAGGTGTGTGAAAACATAAATCAAAATCCATTACCCACTTGTGGGTAAACTTTAATTCATTGCTATAGAAAAAAAAAATGATTTTGTAACATTACAACATACTCACAAAAGGGGAAAAAGTCTTTTTTTTTTTTTTTTTTTTTAATAAAAGAGTTATGTTAAGTTTTCATATTAGCACTTCACAATCCATAATCTTTTACCATTATACAGAAAAAATAGTATTAAAAATATATATATATATATATATATATATATATATATATATATATATATATATATATATATATATATATATATATAAGAGCACATCAAATCTATATAAAAAGAAACAAATTAAAATAAAAAGTTATTGAAAAATATTAGTGACTTGAGAAGGCAAAACTATATGGACTTAACTGTAAAATTAGTTTTATATTTTAAAATTAATATACTGAATAAGTGCATGTAAGAGACACCATAAGTAAGTAACCTATCCATATGCAGCCTATGACATTTTACAGATAATTAGTTAAATTTAAATTGAGTCCTTTTCTTCATTTAATTATATTTTAATTACTAGTTAGCGTTAAGTCCAATTGCCATTTCTATGTATGGTTATGTGAGAAAACTTTTGGAAAGTCTTATTATATACAGTATAGATACTAAAGTTGCCACGTAAAACAAATAGGATTACCATATTTAAATTATAAAATCGTTTTTAACTATTTGAATAAAATAATGAAAAGTGTCAAGATACTACTTATTACTGCTATGCTGCACTGTTTATGACAGCTCTTTCCTTTCTTTGTTTTTCTAAGAAAATTATGAAACGATGCTTTTATTCCAAAAAGAACCTCGTAGATATATGGGCCGGCCCAAAGAAAGTGGGACCCTCTCAAGAATTTGTCTTCTACTGTAATATAACAGGTATTCCGAAGCCTTGTGGTGTTAAAGAGTTAAAACAGGTCGGCAAAAATGACAAAATTTAGGCTTCTGAAAATCCAGCAAAAGCTTTTGACATTACTTGAAAGGAGATTACCAAATATAAACCTCCAATCACAAACTAATGGTATTAGGTGTTGTCTTTTCTGGCACTGCTTCTCTCAATAAGAAGAGAAATTAGAGACTTTGCTCTTTCCATAAACCAACCAATATGTATAGCTCCTACGAGACACTACTCAAATTTCAGATAACATTTACAGAAAAATTTAAACAAACTATTAATAAAGAATAATATTTTAATCAATAATAGAAAAATTATTATACACATTTACCCAAGAAAAAAATCAAAATAAAAAATTAAGTTCACATATTTCAAAAATAACCCTTTTAGTCAATAAAATTTTAGTTAATATCAAATAAGAAATAAAGTAGTGTATAACAACAAAAGTGGTCATAAGAATTTAAATAAAAAATAACAACTTCTTCGAAAAGAATCCTTAGTCGACGTCAATTTAAAAATAAAAATATTCCAAACAACTTCCTCAAAAAGAATTCTTAGTCCACATCAAAAGCTTTTAAATTAAAATAGAGTTAAAAAAGAAAATATGAAATAGAAAATACACGAGTTTAGAAATATAAAGAATTTTTGTATAATTTCAAATTTTCTATTTTTAAATAATTCAATCACTCTAATGAAATTTTAAATTTTAAATTTTAAATTTCTTTTGGAGTTTTTAATCCAAACAACACATCTTATTATATAACATTTCAAATTCTTTACACAAATGAATTATTCTTTTAAGATTTTCTATCCAAACACAGAATAATAACCTTTTATAAACCATGTACACATTTACATCACACAAATATTTGATGTTATCTAAATAAGCATGACAAGATATACTTACATGATCTATAAGATTGTCTTTTAATCATTTTGACTTTGTAGTTTGAATACCTTACTATAACGTCATGTACAACTTTTTTCTATGAATATATTAGAATCACAACAAAAGAGATATGTAAATAAAAGTTGAAAGGAAAAATGTTTCTATAAACAAAATCAACCAAATATGTTGTTCATATTGAAGCAAGATGAACTAATTAGTTAAAATAATTAAGACAAGAGAAGAAGAGGAAAATGGAAATTGAAATTAACATTAAAAATTGATAACTGAAAATTCTTTATACATTAAGATAATGTAGCCGAAGAAAGTAGAGTTGGAGACAAGCACTTCATTTCTTTGGCAAGGAATATGACGACCCACAATTGTTGTATCCGACGATACTGCCTATGTCTTCTTGTCACGTTCTTTTCATGACGTTATCCTTTCATTTTTTCTTTCTTATATATATTCATAATAATGGTGTTTCTTGATTCATTCAAGAAAATGTCAACACAATACCCATTACTTATTTGGTTAAACAATTATTTTTATTAACTGGGCTATTCCAATACATGCAAAGAAAAAGATTCTAGTACAAGTCAAAATTATATTGTTTGTTCCAAGAAATCATAGTTGTTAAAGTAATTACAATAAAAATTAAATACCGTGTACAACTTAATGCATATTTTTTTTTATAAAATTATATGTATGTATATATATATGTATATATATATATATGTACATATATATATATGTACATATATATATATATCTATGTATATATATGGTAAAAGTACAAATCAAGGGTAATTTTTTTCGCATTTTACAAGAGGTGCAATTTTTTTTCTTTACGAAAACACGTAAGTAATATGAAGATAAAATTTCAAGTGAAGGAGTCATACTATATTGACACAACTTTAGACAAACGACTTTATATGTTTATTCTTTTATTAATGTGAACTAGGGATATTTATTAATAAAAAAATTGTAAAAAATATTAAAATATCAAATTAAATACAAAAGTACAAGTTTAAAAACTATTATGTTTTAAACTATCTCGAAATTTAATTTAGTTTATATAAATTACTTTCTTGTAATTTGTATGAGTATTTAACGTTAATCGAAAATTTGACCATAAAACGATTAAAAATGATAAAATTGTTATATTTTTACGATGATGAAATAACTTTTTAATTGATGAACTCATCCAAACTACTCAAATGTCATTAATCCAACTTTTGTAGATTGATTTCATATGAAATTTGAGAAAACACATGCCACGTAATAAGAAAGACTTATTAATGACACAACGAGAGTTTGGAAGAGAATATTAATGCTTATTTTCATACCCATTTATTTATTTTTATATGAAAATACTGATTTTTTACAATTCTTATTTTAATATCCCTTCCCTTATCCTATAGGTATCTGGAAACTTATATCAAAATCCATTACCCACATTTTGAATAAACAGATTATTCATTGCTATACTACAACATACTCGGAAGAAGTTATTAAACTTCCAATTTTGAAGCAAAGTCAAGTCATTGAAAAGATCAGTGACTCGACAAGGCAAAATTATACGGATTTAATTGTAACATTATTTTTATATTTTAAAATTAATCTACGAAATAAGAGCAGCTAAGAGAGACAATAAGTAAATAACATATTCATATGCATCCTGTACCATTTTACAGACAATTACTTAAATTTAGATTTAGACTTTTTCTTTATTATTCTTTGTAATTACTCGTTAGCGTTATGTCCAATCGCCATTTCTATGTATGGTTATGCGAGAAATTTTGGAAATTATTATTATATACATTACAGATAATAAAGTTACCACGTAAAACGAACACGATTATAATATCTAAATTATAAAATCGATTTTAACTATTTGAATAAAATAATGAACAGTGACAAGATATTACTTATTACTGCTATTATACTGTTATTTAATTGTAATTTGTAAGTTCTAAGTAACCCTGTTGTCTATGATAGTTCTTTCCTTGTTTTTGTTTTTTCTAAGAAAATTATGAACCCATGCTTTTATTCCAATGACTCCGCAGGTGAGTATAAAAGAACCTTGTAGATATATGGGCCGGCCCAAAGAAAGTGGGGCCCTCCAAATAATTTGTCTTCTATTGTAATCACAGGTATTACAAAGCCTTGTGGTGAAGAGTTAAAACAGGTCGGCAAAAAGGACAAAATTTAGGCCTCTGAAAATCCAGCAAAAGCTTTTGACATTACTTGAAAGGAGATTACCCAAGACAAATCGGTGTTGCCTTTTCTGCCCCTGCTTCTCTCAATAAGAAGGGAGAAATTAGAGACTTTGCTCTTTCCATAAACCAACCAATCTCTATAGCTCCTAGGACACACTACCAAGGCTAAATGAGAGCAAATTTTAGACACAGAAAAAGGAAAGGCAAAAGTGCTTTCAAATAATTATAGTTTTCCCTTTCCTTGTGAGAATCCTAGATATATACTGAAATAATAGGGAGGGAGAAGGAAATTAAGTTAACCAGAAAAGGGAGAGGAAGAAAATGATCAATTCACTTTGTGGAACCCTCAAGAGTGAGAACAACTCTAGAACCAAACTCCAACCCACATCTTCAAATGAGTCAGTTTTGCAATCCAAGAAAAATGCCACTCAATCCTCTGGTGATCTTGACCAAACTAGCCTAACCCCACCAAGCTTAAACCTTCCTGCACTCAAATTTGACTTGGATGGAGATGTGGAAGTTCAGTCACCAGATAGTTCAATGTGGGAATCCTTTTTTGCTGACCAATTAGATGCTGATTTCATGATCTCTTCCCCAGTGAGGAACCTCCCCTCCCCTCAAGTCTCTTCCTACAATTGCAACTACAACTATGCTCATGGAATGCACAGCCAGAGTCTCTCAGGGTGTTCCCCACCAAGGTTTTCATCATCCCAGATTGGAGCCTTCAACAGCAGCCACAAAGGGAAAGGACTCAGCCCTCTCCACAGGGTCTTCAACTCCCCAAACAATCAGTACATGCAGCATGTTGAAAACCTTTCCCTCCCAGCAATAGAAGAGTTCTTGGAGGACTATTCCAAGGTGTCTTCCGACATTGCAAGTTCATCTGAATGCTTTGACTTGTCTACTCAGATCCCCTCATCCATATTGGACAGCTTGACACTGCCCAATACCACAAGGTACCATGGTTCAGTCGACGAAGAATCCTCCGTGCACGGTGGTGGCTCTTCTCAACTATCCCAAGAGAGTGACATGTATCATCAGATGGGGTCCATGGCTAGTGCTTCCCTCTCACAGGCTCTACAACAAGAACGTTACCAAGAGAAACGCCAAAAGCGGCAAGCACAACAACTGCACCAACAGCAACAGCGCCAGCAAGACAATCTCATGGTGCCTATTCCAATCGGAATGGAGCAGGTAACAAAATCTTCCCTCACCCTACTTCGTCAAAAGAAGTAGATTATGACACTCTTCATCTCTTGTGACATGAACGTTACAGGAGCAAGATAGCGGGCTTCAACTGGTGCACCTGCTTCTGGCCTGTGCAGAGGCAGTGGCGAAAGAGGAATACATGCTAGCAAGAAGGTACCTCCACCACCTCAACCGTGTGGTCACTCCCTTAGGCGACTCCATGCAGCGCGTGGCGGCGTGCTTCACCGACTCGCTCAGCGCCAGGCTCAATGCCACCCTCACACCCAAACCCTCCAAACCCCTATGCCCCTCAAACTCCATGGAAGTCCTCAAAATCTACCAGATCGTGTACCAGGCCTGCCCCTACGTCAAGTTCGCTCACTTCACCGCCAACCAGGCCATCTTCGAAGCCTTCGAAACCGAAGATCGTGTCCACGTCATCGACCTCGACATCCTCCAGGGCTACCAGTGGCCCGCCTTCATGCAGGCCCTCGCCGCCCGCCCCACCACCGCGCCCTTCCTCCGCATTACCGGAGTTGGCCCCTCTCTCGACGCCGTCCGCGAAACCGGCCGCTGCCTTACCGAGCTCGCCCACTCCCTGCGCATCCCCTTCGAATTCCACGCCGTCGGAGAACAGCTCGAGGATCTCAAACCCCACATGCTGCACCGCCGTGTCGGGGAGGCCCTCGCGGTTAACGCAGTCAACCGCCTCCACCGCGTCCCGGGGAATCACCTCGGGAACCTTCTCGCCATGATACGCGACCAGGCACCGAACATAGTGACCCTGGTGGAGCAAGAGGCCAGCCACAACGGACCCTACTTTCTGGGGCGGTTTCTCGAGGCCTTGCACTATTACTCGGCGATCTTCGACTCGCTGGACGCGACGTTTCCGGCGGATTCGGCTCAGCGAGCGAAGGTGGAGCAGTACATATTCGCGCCGGAGATACGGAACATCGTGGCGTGCGAGGGGGCGGAGAGGTTTGAGCGGCACGAGAGGCTGGAAAAGTGGCGGAAGATAATGGAGGGGAAAGGGTTCAAGGGCGTGGCACTGAGTCCGAACGCGGTGACTCAGTCGAAGATATTGCTTGGGTTGTACTCGTGTGAGGGGTATCGGTTGACGGAGGATAAGGGCTGCTTACTTCTTGGGTGGCAGGATAGAGCCATCGTTGCTGCTTCTGCATGGCGGTGTTGATGGATCCTATGCTACCAACTTTTCCATTCAATGCCTCTTTCTTTTCATTCATGCTAATTGTTACTTGCTTACTTTTCTCATAGTTTTTATCATAAGGGTCAACAGGGAGATCATATATATACACAAAGTAATATACTTTTTTTAACACACTTCTTTTTAATCGGCTGAAATTTAAGTGAATCTTATTGAATATGACTCTGATTTCTATTTAAGTGATTTTGTTTGTTACATCGGGTGAGATTCACCTAAATTTCAGCTAATAGAAGAAATGTGTTAAAAGATACTAGGAAGTAGATCTTCTTGTAGCTTGCTACTACGAAGAATTAGGAAAAGGTTTAAACTCTAATAAACATGGCCGCAAAATGGAAGGAAGCAGTTTGGTTGGAAAGTAAAATGTGCTTTAACAACATCATATGTACATATACTTGCTACAATTAAGCATATCTGCAGTCTGATGTAGTTGGAGGTATATCTGTATATTCAATCAAGTTAGAAGCTGTCATACCTACCTCAAAATCAATGTATAAATATTGTTCAATGTCAACACAAGCACTACATATGAGAATTAGTTCTAGCAAATTGAGAACCGATAGAGAAGAAGAAAAGCATTTCTTTATTCTGTATCGTCAAACAATGCAATCCAATGATGTATTTATAGGCTGAAAGTTGTCCTTCTAAGAGTTTAAAGGCTTAAAATTTATTAATAATAATCATAAACTACAATCGAAACCCATTATGACCTACCCTTGACATTTTAATCTAACAGAAAAAAAATTTGCTGTATTAAAACTATATACTTCACCAATAATCCTCACAAATAAGAGTTTTTAAATTCAATGAGCACAAAATCTAATATTTTTTAATATATTACAATATAACACATCAAATATTTCCTTTAGTTACTAATACTTAAATTTATATTATCTTTCGAAAACATTTAAAAGGAAATCAAATCAAATTAAAGCAGAATTTCTTCAATGATTTGACATTAATTACAAATAATATATCGATTAAAGACGTAATCATGACCAAATACGTATGGAGGAGTACCAGCCTAAAGGCATGAAATCAATTTAAATAGAGAAAGCTACCAGGAAAAAAGATAATGCAATGCTCTAATTAGGAATACCTCATTTATCTTTCTAGTCAGAATAAAAACCATTAAAATTGAGATTGAAGTTTATTCAATAAAACGCCCTTTAACCTTAAATGCTTTTCTCGCGCATAAACTTTTAGCTGTTGAAAGATAGGGTCAGTAGTGGTTTTATGAAGATATAGGTGACTTGAACTCGAGTCGGCATGTCTACAAATTTCACATTTCCTTCCTTCATATGAGATTGAGATTCAAGATGAAGTGGAAGTAAATGTCAATGTGTTTTCTTCTCTCATAATTTATTAGGTTCTTTACCAATTTAATTGTTGATTTGTTGTCAAATGGTACGAGAGTTGTACTAATTTGTTGTTGCTCCAATTTGCTTAATATATTTTTAAGTCATATTGCATGACGTATATACCAAGAAGTTGTCACATATTCAACTTCACATGTTGACAACACCTTCACAATTGGTTGTTTCTTAGAAAGCTAAGTAAAAGTTGTGTTACCCATAAAGAACACATATCTCGATGTACTTGTTTATATCTTTTAAGTCTTTGCATCCGTTACTATCCAAATATCCAATCAATTTGAAATCTTTTGCATTCGATTAGATAAATCGAGTGACACCCTTATACCGTAGAATTCACTTCTACACCGATGTTAATAAACTGGTTCGTACATGAACCAACTTACAATCACAACACTTACTAAAAGGTTTGGCCTTGTGCATGTGAGATAGTGAAGGCTTTCCACCAACTTCGATATTTGCTTGCATCAACTCATTCTCCTTCATCGAATTTCAAGAGTTTTGCACCCGGTTCCATTGGTTTTGATATGAATTGCATTATGCAATCTTGTACTTTCTGAAAATCTCCTTTGCATATGTCTCATGAGATACAAAAACAACAGTATCTCCCAGTCTTATCTCCAGTTCAAAAAAAAAGTTCATCAAACCCAAATTTGTCTTCTCGAATAATCCTCACCAAATAAGAGTTTTTAAATTCAAATAATCCTAATGAGCACAATATCTAATATTTTCTAATATATTACCATATAACACATCAAATATTCCATACCTAAATTCATATTATCTCTCAAAGATATCTAAAAGGAAATCAAATTAAAACATAATTTCTTCAATGATTTACAAATAGTATATCGAAAAAAGACATAATCATGACCAAATACGTATGGAGGAGTACCTAAGCCTAAAAGCATGAAATTAGTTTAAATAGAGAAAGCCACCAAGAAAAAAAAATCATCCAATGCTCTAATTAAGAATACTTCATTGATCATTCTAGTCAAAATAAAAACCATTAAAATTGAGATTGAAGTTTATTCAACAAAACGCCTTTTAAACTTATGCTTTTGCCATCCTTCATTGTGCGCATCAACTTCTGACAAGTGTTGAAAGGTAGCGTTGGTAGTGGTTTTATGAAAATCGACTCGGCACGTCTACTAATTTCACATTTCCTTCCTTTATATGAGATCCGAGATGAAGTGAAAGTAAATGTCAATGTGTTTGCTTTTCTCATAATTCATTAGGTTCTTTAGCAACTCAATTGTTGATTTGTTGTCAAATCGTATGAGAGTTGCACTAATTTATTGTTGCTCCATTTTTTCCAATATACCAAGAAGGTGTCACATATTCAACTTCACATGTTGACAACACCTTTATAATTGGTTGCTTCTTAAAAAGCTAAGTAAAAGTTGTGTCACCCATAAAGAACACATATCTCGATGTACTTTTTTATATCGTCTAAGTCTTTGTATCTGTTACTGTTGGAATATTCAATCAATTTGAAATCTTTTGCACTCGAATAGAATAAATCGAGTGACACCATTATATCGTAGAATTCGCTTCTACACCTATGTTAATAAACTCGTTCGTACATGAAACAACTTACAATTGCAACACTTACTGAAAGGTCTGGCCTTGTGCATGTGAGATAGTGAAGGCTTTCCACCAACTCCGATATTTGCTTGCATCAATTTATTCTCCTCCATCGAATTTCGAGAGTTTTGCACCTGGTTCCATTGGTTTTGATATGAGATTGCATTATGCAATCTTGTACTTTTTGAAAATCTCGTTTGCATATGTCTCATGAGATACAGAAACAATCGTATCTCCTAGTCTTATCTCCAGTCCAAAGAAAAAGTTCATCAAACCCAAATTTGTCTTCTCGAATTCCCATGACATTGTGCTTTCAAACTCTTGTATCATCTCACCATTATTCCCCGTAAAAATAAGGTCATCAACATAAAAAGCAACAAATAACATATTATTTTCACTCTTCTTCACATAAAAGGCATGTTTATAGGGAAATTGTTTGAATTCGTTCTCCTTGAAATATGTATCGACGTGATTATTCCATGTCCGCAATGCTTACTTCAACCCGTAAAGTTCCTTCTTCAATTTCAACACCTTTTCCTCTTCTTCACTTTTCATGTACTCAGATGGTTGTTCGATGTAGATTTATTTTTTGAGCACATAATTCAAGAATGTCAACTTGACATCCATTTTGAAATATCAACCATTTGAATTGAGCTACTTTTAAACTGAGCTACTTGTGAAATGAGCGATCATGTTATCTCTATTCTTGTAACGGGACCAAACACCTCATTATAGTTTATTTCCCCTTTTGCTTGTATCCCCAAGAAGTTGCACCTTGTATCTTTCTATCTCGCTTTGTGCATTTATCTTTCTCTTGAACACCCACTTAACACCAATGGGTTGAATTTGTACCTCATTTGTCGAATCATACAAATCTTGCAAAAATTTTATTTTGGGCTGAAGCGATTCATCTCCGTGAATGATAGTTTTAGGATTTGTCGGTATATTTGTTCGTATAGTGGTTTATGATCCTCCATCTTCATTGATAACCTCCGAGTTACTCCAATCCCACTCACTTGCTTCATTAACTCATACATCACAACTCACCTCAACCTTTTTCCTTATTGGGTCTAATAGCTTGTAACCTTTTGTTTTCTTGTCATACCTAATAAAAATATGTCTTTTGCTTTTGTCTTTGAGCTTCATTCTTCGCTAATCCGACGCATGTGCGTAGGATAACTACCAAATCTTTGAGATGATAAACTTTTGGTTTTTATTAGCTCCATGCCTCTTGTGTTGTTTCATCATCCAACTTCACATGTGGATGCTGATTTTGCACATAGATAATGCATTGCACAACTTCCATCCAAAATTCTTTTGGCATCCTCTTGCTCTTGAGCATTGACTGAAACGTATAGAAAACAATTTGATTCTTCCTCTCAGCCACACCATTTTGTTGGGGAGAGGATGAAGCGATTAGAAATCGCCTTATCCCTTCCACCTTACAATACTCCATGAAAGTCATTGAAGTATACTCGCCACCTCTATCAGATCGTACGAATTTGATATGTCTATCGGTTTCCTTTTCCACCACTACTTTGAAATCTTTGAACACCTCAAATGCCTCAGAATTTTCTTTCAGAAAATAAACCCAAGTTTTTTTTAGTTTATTTTTCACTTCCAATAACAAGTGTACTAGTTGCAAATGGAGCAAGAAATAAACATCATTATTTTCCAACGACTTACAAAATACAAAATAATATTCACAATTATAATAAAATTAGACCAAAGAACAATTTCATAGTTTTGAGTGATGCATGAGAAACTTAAGCATATATTATTATGATAATATCAATCTGAGAGACTAGATTCTAGATCGTATTGACAACACATGATATATTATTACCTGATCTTGCATCTTATTTTGTGAAGACAAATTTCTTTTTTAGGGGCACAATTCTATTCATTCCTAATGGCTAATGGGAAGTTATAAATCTGTAATCCACAGGGTTTGTCATCATGAAAGGTGTTGGAAACTATGACGGGGTGAATGACAATAATGGTGAACTTAGTCCATGTATTAGCAGGTTCAAGAATCATATCAACTTCTCACCAAGAAATTCTTCTTCCCTAGGAGTGTTGTCTCATATATTTGAAATAGGGAGTGAAGACATTGAGGCAACTAGTCCCGATGATGATGTCAGTGATGGAAGTAATGATACTCAACATTTTGTCCCTGGATTCCCCTATGGTTCTTGGAGTGAGACTCCACAACTCTTAGAAAATCTCAGTGGCTTGAAAAGACGGAGAAGAGACAATGAAAAGATCTTTTCTGAAGTTCAAGTATATATAATATGCTTAATTGCTTTATTTTTTTGTTGTTGTATCTATTGTACTTTCATTTCTTATGTTTAATACAAAAAATTGTTGTGCTCAGAATGGAGAGCCAGGAAATCAATCAATATGTTATCACATGGAGAAGTTGCTGCAGTTCCCTAATTCTGTTCCTTGCAGAGCAAAGAGAGGTGTGCTACTCATCCTAGAAGCATTGCTGAAAGGATAAGATTTTGTCTTCAATATTAAATTTAATTCAAATGTATAAACAATGTTAAAGGTTTTTTTATACTGTCTTCCATTTATGAGGGTAAGAATATTCATTCTGGTAATAATTACTTCTAAAATTGATGATTTCTGATTAATCGACCATGTAAAAACTTTATATTCATAGGATATCAAAGAAGATTAAACCCATTGGAAGGAAGTAATTTTATTTTGGATCCAAAACAATAAAGAAGATATTGTTCAAACTTTGTTGAATTCATGAAGAAATTTCAAAAAAAGATGGTTTTGAGATGTTATATATGTCTTGTTACAGGTGAGAAGAACTTAAATCAGTGAAAGAATGAGAACATTACAAGAGCTTGTCCCAAACATGGATAAGGTAAGACTCATAACATAAGTATATTGAACTTTGGAATGTGTCAATTGTATTTACAATGGTGTAGTTGTGGTTGGAAAGTTAACACTCTTTTTTCATGCTTTTGGCAGCAAACTAACACAACAAACATGTTGGACTTGATTGTTGAATACACAAGATTTTCAAGAACAATTCAAGGTAAATAAAAGAATACACATTTACAAATTCAAAAGCAATAAATCATGTTGTTATTATTCACTCATTTTTCATACACATGCAGACCCTTTTTAATAAACGGGCAAACTAAAAGTGTTCAAGCATGCAAAATATTCATGAAATGTGCAAAGATGGTTTGGATTCGTGCTTTTAACTTCAACGCTGAAGAAGCATCAAGAAAGATGCTAGTATAGGATGGTATTACCAAAAATAGAAAGATGAAAAATAGAGTAAAAATAAGACGAGAAAAAAATGTTATTTGAATTGATAGAAATAGAAGATAAAAAGGGAGACAAAATTCTATTTCCATATATTTGAAAATAATGAAAGATAAAAAGGTAGGATAAGTTGTCTTTATGTGTTCAATTAATGATATAAAAATAGAAAGAAATATATAAATGATAGTGTAAAGAATGTTTTCTATAACAATAATAAAAATTTAAACTTTTATTATACAATTTTTTTCATAATTTTATATTATAGTATAAAATACTTAAAATGAAAAATTCGCTCACTTCTTGGACAATTTTTTCCAAATTAACTAGTGACTTTATAAAATGAGAAATAAATTATATTTCTAATATATACTAATAAAAATATACTAAATTTTTATGCTTTACAAGCAGATAAATTTCTTTCTAATAATATTAAACAAAAATTTAATAACTTAGTAACATTTGTTAAAATGTTATAAAATATTTATATCAACGAAATTTTTATAATATTAATTTATTAAAAAATATTATTAAAAATTTTTAAGTAATAATTTTAAAATGTTGCCTCATTATTAGAAAAATTTAATAATGATTTTTAGTAACATTTTTTATTGTTACTTTTTTATTAAGAAAATATTGTTAAAAAATTTAATAACATTTTAAAAATATTATATTTTTATTAAATAAATGTTACTACACAATTTAATAATATTTTAAAATGTTATCGTTTTATTAAATAAATGTTACTAAAAGTATTTAGCAACATTTTTATAAATGTTTTTATTAATGTTTGAAAATGTTTAAACAATTTTAGTAACATAAAGTGTATCTAATATTTAGTAAAATATTATTAAATAGTATTAGTAATATTTTATTTGATTTAGTAACATGTTTTAATATTATTAATGTGTATTAGTGAATGTTGAAATAACAAATGAAAGGTAGAATGATCATGTTACTGCAAGTAGTAATTATTGGTGCAGGAAGCAAAAGGCCCTTATTAAAGTATGGTGTGACCAAATGTATTTTCACCACTAGTGGTGGCATACTAAAGAGAAACCACTACAAACTTGTACAATGAACAATCATCCATGTAATGGTTAAATTGTGTTAATTTACGGTAGGAATCCCTTTGGCTTTATCCATGTGAACCTTGAGAAGAAATTCCTTTATATTATTAACATGAGACAAGAGAAGATCCTAAGTCCTTGGGAATAAAGATGTTTTCTATGTTCTTGAGGAGATTGCACACAAAGAAGAAAGGTGTTCATGGAAACAATGTCACCAACATAAATGAGTTCATAGATGAAATAAAATTTATCCTTGAAAATGGGGAGATGGTCACATTTGTTGTGAACAAAATCAAAGGACAACAGCGAGACATGTAATTTGTCATATAGGACTTGAAAAAGCCTATCACGAAAGATTCATTCGAGACTATTATGGAAAAGAGGGAAGCACTGTTTTGTTTGCAATGTTGCAAAACTCAATGTTTGTACTGTTTAACGATTTAATTTTATCATGGAACCAGTAGTAGCAATTGCACCTATTGAATTGGCCCTTTCTCTGTTCTGAAATGCACATGAACGACATGAATGCTCCTAACCCTCCCCAATGTTTCACGCTTTTCTTCAATGCCTTACCCTTTTATGTCATGTCAGCCATAGTCACATGCTCACATGTTATTGCTATTCATATTAATGAACTCAATAAATGACTGAGCGATTTAAATGCACAGAACATACCAGAACTTGGTCTAAAACCTCCTCCGTTTGTTTAATGCCATGCACTAGAAAATGGAATGTTTTTTTAACATACTTATTGGTTCTCCTCTTCTTTACTAATACATTAACTTTCTAAAAAAGAAATAAATTCCTTGGTTTGAAAAATTCTCTCCAGAGAAAATCTGCCATCAAAACTTGTGTCTCATTTTTGTAATTTAATTTTTCTCCTTTCTAATTAAGAACTGATATTTTGTTGAACAGAAATATCATGTGAGAGAATCTAAACCACTATTGTAAGTGCTATAACTGTTAGTACCATTTTATTTATAAGAAAGTAAACAGAACCGTGACAACTTATAACCCTTGGTTACTACTACACAACCCTTGTGCCTACTGTGGCATTTTCCCAACTGGTATCTCTATTTAAACGCAACCCCATTTCTCAACATCCCCAATAGAAACTATGTTGTTCTTCTCCAACAAAGAATCTACTACCACTTCTCTCTCCTACTCATGAGCTCCATGTCTTGCCAAACAACATTCACATGTCTTTGTTTCTTGTGAAAAAAAGATAAAATTATTTCAACTTTTTGCTTGGAGTTGGTTCTCCACTAACCACTGCTCCTCTTTATCCACACCCCTAAAATTCATCATCTCCTACTAGCAGCTAAAAGCTAATGCTCTGAAAGAGAAGCAAAGTTCAAGCTGCTGCTCATCATAAAGACGCCATTCGGACGCTTCCCTCCATTTTTTTTTTTTGTTTCAGACTTGGCCATGAATCCCATAACCCTCTTGCTCCTTTTGCCCTTCTTTACTCAGTTTTTGGAAGTCGAGCCTGCAAAACCCAAGCTTCCAGGGAAAACCAGGTTCCCCATCTCACAAATCAGTGTGATGGGCTTTGTTTACTGTGATTTCTGCTCCAATAACAGCTTTTCCAGACACAGCTACTTCTTGTCAGGTGATAACTCTCAAAACCTCTAGTAGAATGCTTTCTGGTGTTGTAAGTTGGAATGTAACTTGGTTAGAAACATTGATCTGCATGTGTTTTTTGGCACTGTCTAGGAGTGTTTGAATGTACGAAATGGTTAGTTTCTTGCAATGTGGTAAATTATGACTTGAATCTTCCTTAAAAGTGTTGTTTATAATGGATTCTGTCTAAAAGATGGAACATGTAGGAACCCCAAAAAATATGTTTATTGGTACTAAAGAAAGAAACAATTGTTTTCCTTTTGTCTTGAAAAAAAAAATTACTCTCCCTAAAATAAAGAGTTCAAATGGGGGTTCATCTTACAGTCCTTTTTCTTCATAATTATGTGCATGCAGGTGCTGAGGTGAAAGTAGACTGCATGTTCAAAGCACTCTCAGAGAAAACTGCTGAACAGATTTCACTTTCAGTGAACAGAACTACCAACAAGTATGGGATGTACAAGCTGGAAATCCCTTCAGTGGATGGTGTGAAATGTGCAGAAGATTCTGCTGTTGTGTCCTCATGCCAAGCAAGCTTAATAGGTAGTTCATCCTCTGCTTGCAATGTTCCTGGCTACAGAACCACTTCTAATGTGATAGCAATCAAAGCAAGAAAAGCCAACCTCTGCATATATAGCTTCAATGCTTTGACTTTCAGACCATCCAAGAGGGACATCACCTTGTGTGGTAATTAAAACAAGAAGCTTACACAAGTAGGCCTATTACTTGGTCACTTGTGTATACATACAAATTTCAAGAAAATAAATGAAAAAAAAAAAAAAAAAACTCATGTTCTCTTTTTGAAGCACATTATGGGCATAGATCTCTTGTCTCTCTCTCTTCATTGTTTTACTGCATTTTTTTGTTTGGTAATACTGTTTTCATATTATGTTATGTTAGAGAAAGTATCATGCAAGTAGAGTTTGGGTGTGAGAGATAATTCCTTTTTATGCAGTTGATTAGGTTTTGTTAAAATGTACCAGTAGATGTATATTGTACAGATGAAGCAAGTTGTTCAAGAAAGCAACAACTGAATAAACAAGTTATTGTTATGCATACTATATTTCCCATATAGATAAACACTTTGGCAAAACAGAAGGGAGAAGCAGGACATATATCAAAATAAATGGGGAGTTCTTCAGTACAGATCAATTTCTAAGGAGTAAATATGCAATTTGGTTGTGAAAAAAAAATGTTAATTCTTGGTTTGGTTTCTAGAAATAAGCTGTCTAATTACTAACAAAATTCTCCCCACTAAAGCTGCCAAGTTGCTAACAAGTTATTTCAACCATCATTTTTGGTCTTTTCTTCTTCCTCCTCAAAACTGCCTTTAGGGAGACCATTTGTTTTACCTCAAAACATTCAATGATCATAGAAAAGAAAGTAACAATTTTCAACAATCAAATTGTGTATTTTCTTCTTCCTCAATACTAGATGTTATGCTTCAAATTACTAATTGAGTAGACAATTGATTAATATAGCATTCTATGAAAAAATCCAAGAAAGTCACATGACTGAATCCAAATTTCCTAATGTTAGCAAGATCATTCTCCATCACTTTTTAAGATTTGCCTCAATATCATAGAGAAATTGTTCTTTGTCTCTTATCTATTTATGTACGCGGGCCCTCAAGCATGATGCAACTTGCCATTAACTCCAGAACTCCTTACAAAGAATATGTCAGATAATTATCAAATATTGTCCCTCTGGTCCTTATTAATTTGCTATACTGGAAGCTCATTGCCACCAAAGCCAGAATGGCCTAATCAACAAAAGAATAATCAAGAACAATGACAAAGCATACATTTAACTTTTCAGTCCACTCTATTACATTTATGACAATAATTAAGGAATAATGGCTCTTATTAACATAACAAATTATGGTTAAAATATATTAATCAAATTTAATTTCTGATCTAATTTTTATAGTTTTCATTTTATATTTTTATATCTAAAAATATCTTCTTTTAATATCCTTTTAGTTTTGGTAGATATTATTTAGATTTCTTTATAATTTTTACAGTGAGAACTAGAAAAAATAAAAAATAATATATATATATATATATATATATATATATATAAGACTGAACATTAAATTTTTTAAATATAAAAATTATAGATAATTTTTTAATTATAAGAAAAAACGACTAACTACATCACTAAAAATTATTAAATAACACATTTTCGGTAAAAACTGATATCTTAACCAAAACATTTTAATAGATTAAAAAGAAAACTTCTCATCAATTTTCAATTATTAAACAATGCCCAATGACTTAAATGTATGTGTGTATATATATATATATATATATATATATATATTTGGTATTTATTTGGGCTTTAAACTTCATATACATATTTTATTAATAATTGAAAACTTCTGAATAAATAAATAAGTATATATAAATATATATGTAAAAATAATTCATAAATGTTTTGGACATAAGAATCTCTACTATATAATAATTTATAATAATAACATGAAATGCTAGTTTTCCTAAAAATGCAATACGATAAGACCACGAGCCAGAAAATTCGATTAAAGGATCAACCAGACTTAAGGGCTTCCTTCTAGCTTATCACATAATCGTTTTACTGATTTAATAAATTGCAGTGAGTGCCTATTGCATCGTCTAACCTAATATAATCTTTATATAATCTCATATAGATTTGAAGCTTTTATCTGGTAGGTATGGTTTAGACGATGGGCATAATACGTTTAGCATGTGTTTATATTATAAATATATGCTTCCGAAAATTCCTTTCGTCTAATTGCTGTAGATAAAAAAATAAATAAAATTGGCTTTCGTCTAAATCCAACCGGATAGCTTATTCACAAATTAAATATAGATTTCTAAGGTGTATCAAAACTTCGTGATGGGACTTAAGAATTCCTAAAGAAATATCAATTCATAGAAATAACCAGAATACTTGAATTACCTAAAGTAAAATATGATGTGATAATGAATCAAAGGTTCAATTTCAGAATGACCAGTCTTATGGATTTTCGTCTAATATATTACTTAAAGTTTATAAACAAATTTGATTTACTGATTTAATTCCAGCCAACGTCTAATCTTTCTATTTCAGCATCATAATTGACTTTCATTTATAATTTCTTTTTGGAATGCAGCTATGCAATTAATATTTAATAATACGATTGGTTCATATGAGAAAATATGTAGTAACAATTACTATTGAGATTTAGAATCTATTTTTGACAACGCTTTAATTCAACAGTCGGACGATGTACACTTATGGTTAATATGCAAGTTTTAAGATATTCATAACTTTTAATACAGATCCATATACATATATTTATAATGCACGCTTTATGGCTTATAATACAGGTTCTTTCTTATTATAAACTGTGTGGGTAATATAATATTGTAACACCTATGTATATATTATATTTCTTTATAATATTACTCATTTCGTTCTATCGAAGTGGCAATAAAATTATTAATGGATTAGTCTACATAGTTGTTGGCAGGTAAAAAAAAAAAAGATAATAATTGGTTTATCTAAGACTGAAAATAGATACAATATGTATATATCATCTTTTCATTTCTTGATTTCTTTAGAACTTTTCCTATTCTTTCTTTAATGTTTTTCTTGGTGCTACCTAAGCCTCTTTTTTATAAAGAATATTGTAATAATTACTTATTGTTCTATTTTAATTGTTAGTTGTAATCTAATTGTGAATTTTTGCAAAAAGATTGCATATAATTATTATAAATCCACGCTTTCATAAAGAGATTGAATTTAATTAAATTGTTTCTAATTTTATACTCCATAATATTCTTACGTTTGACTATCAATTGTTTTCATCTATCATTAGTTCTGTATTCTACAAAGAATTAAATTATCAAATTAAATTTCATAGATGTTTTTCGAGTCATTTAAAAAGTTTCAAAACAATATTTATTATTTCTAAAAATGAGTTCATTTTTAATAGTTGATTTAGGGAAATGACAAAATTAAAATATGGTTAAATTTAAAAAATAAGCTTCAAATTTGTTCTTCACTTGGATGTTTCCGAGAATAAACTAGATATATGATCTTTTACTACGGGATAAATTCATAAAGATTAGCTTGATAATTGGATTGACACAATAAAGAATTTATTAGTTTAAATTATTACTTCCATAATATCATGTTAGAGATCTTGTAATGTGTGGTCTTAGATGATGCAGTATGTATATTGGATTTTATGTATCTAAGTATTAAAAATTTTGGGATGCTACATAATGATATGATGTTTACGGTTATTTTAAATTGTTGTACATTGCATCAATTATTTTCATGGTGTAGGTGGGCTATTGTGGCATCTAGTTCCTCCACTCTTAAATAGAAAAAAAATCACCTTGTTAGGTTACAAGTTTGATTTCCGTGAGAGAATTAATAAGGGAGGGATTGTTGTAATCTACATCAATTAGTATGTGATAGATGTCAAATGGGTCAAGGTACTGAGACTACTACACTCTTAAGTACAAAAGATTTTATTTGACTATTAAATATAACTTTTACCTTAATGGCAAGCATTTGATTCAACATGAATATGCTTAATGGTAAGCATTTGATCCAACCTGTGTAACATCCTCAAAATTTTAAATAAATATTATTATTATTATTATTATCACAATGACATTAAGATATCTACTATAAAAAAAAATATAGTTGTAAATTTCATATTGTATTATTTGTATAAATAATTTTAAAATCTATATATATATATATATATATATATATATATATATATATATATATATATATATATATAGAAGAAAAAAAATCATCATTCTATAACTTAATCTTATCTTTGTGCGTTACGCCCACTACGTATAAATAGATACGCCCTTAAACCAACTTAAAAAAAAAAGGTAAAGTAAAATAAAATAAAATCAACTTAAAGTTTGATTCAAAAAGTAATAAAATTACTAATAATCAATATTTTATTTTTATCTTTAAGAATAATCGTTAAAAAAAATTAAATAAACTAAGAAAGATAAGAATAACAGGACAAATCATAAATGGATAAACCATGTTTTTTCTTCAAATTGGTATAGGATTCATTATCCATTACGTCACTTATTGTGACATCAACCACTCTCCTAATAAATGCCTTTCAGCCTTTCAGTTTTAGAGTTTTAGTAACTCTTAATATGGAGACTGCCTTCTATAAATAGGTTAAGAGATACGAAAGAACCAAAAAGAATATATTGTTTTACCTTCTATTTCTTAAAATATTTTTATAGTGAGGTACCCCAAGCCTCACGTTATATTTTTTTATTTCATGTTGATACTGCCTCTCAAGTATGATTTCTACATTGTATTTCATTTCTGTTTTACATTCATGATCATGATGTGATTTATGGATATGGTTTGCGGTTGGAGAAACTTGTTCCTTGAGGTTTCAAATGAGCAGGAAATTGTGTATTATTGGAGGGAGGTTGATATTAATCGCCCATTTATCCTGACTATTCACTGTTGTTGTATTCCATCATATATTAAGATTTTATGGAAGTAACATTTAAGTTTTGTTTTATTTTAAAAAAAAAAAGATTTTGTTTATATATAAGAACTGTATATCTCACTTTTCTCTCTCTCTTTGTTAAAATATGAATGTATGATAGAGCAACAGTAATGAATGGGTCAAATCCTACACAATCCTTCTATGCAAATATTTCAGCTTTCTTCTCTGTGAATGATTGGAGGACAAATCTAACAGAGAATTCGGTTACATTCTGGGGTGTAGCCTTTACAGCTTTTGGCTTCACAAATTTTGAAGATGTACCTTTAACGCTAGAAGGACCTATAGTGGTTACGTTCTTCATGCCACCTACAATCCACAACAACCCAATAATGAACTTATTTGCTCCACCAATGTGATGAAGTCGCATATGTTTGATAATTTGCATAATATGTAAACTTTTGTAATATATATATATATATATATATATATATATATATATATATATATATATATATATATATATATATATATATATATATATATATTAGTATAAGGTAGTTTATCCTCTTTCTTTTCACTTCAATCTTATTATTCTTTGTTAATAAATTGGAGAAAATAGGCTATATACTGAAAGTGTAAACATGGCTGTCATTTTGTATTCCCTAACCATATCGTATGGGATGTTATGCTGAGCAATGTTATTCTTATCCACATGCTTGGTTGGAAGTTAGTAATTTTATACATCAATTAAAATTTGTTTTATAAAAAAAAATTGAAACTTAAAAGTGAAAAAGAGAGATAGAAGGATGCAGTGAGAATAGGTTGTTATTATTGTAAATAATAAATTCCATTCTTGTGGAAATATGAGATGTGCTAATTAATATAGTTGTTCTGGGAATCTATGGAAACAAAGAACTCAGTTAATAGGGATTCCGAAAAATAAAATGAACCCGAACACTTTTTGTTTATCCGCACTATTGGATTTACGAAAATAACCCCTATTATTACTGCTTATAACATACTTATGGAAATAAAAATAGTTCAAAACCTGAGAGTGTAATTTTCTTGGGAATAAAAATCCAAGAATATGTTTTGTAGTCTTGTAACATAAAACATATATATATATATATATATATATATATATATATATATATATATATATATATATATATATATATATATATATGTATGTATGTATGTATAAAACACCAGGAACTTATTGGAAATGAAGGAATAAATATCAACTGGAAAGTATTTAAAACCAAATTCCTCAAAAAATACTTTCCCAATGATGTGAGGAGAACAAAAGAAATTGAGTTTATGCAATTAATATAAGGGAACCTGTCAGTTGGAGAATATGCTTTAAAATTTGAAGAATTAGGAAAATAGTCTATTTTCTTCTATCACCCTGAAGAAAGAATGAAATGTATAAAATTTGAAGATGGACATAAACCTGAATTAAAGAAAGCAGTAGGAATATTAGAAATCTCTGATTTTCCTATCCTTATACATGTAGATTCATAGAAGATATAGAAAACAAACATAATAGTAAACCCAGAAATTTTGGACCCTATGTAAATAAGAAAGGATATAACCAGGGAAAACCCTATGACCGCCCTCAACAGAGATTCTCATTCAATCAAAATAATTCTAGAAATTTTAGAAGACCTTTAGAAAATCAAATTAAGTGTATGAAATGTGGTCAGGACCATCATACCAGATATTGTCATACAAGAGGACCTATATGCTTCAATTGTGGAAATCCTGGTCATGTGGCAACTGAATATGGACAACAAAAATCACATTTCAATCCTTTTGGATCTGCACCCAAGACAAGGCCAACAACAACTCAGAGAGTTTACACTCTGAGTGATACAGAAACTGCTCAAAATCATGATCTGATACAAGGTAAGTGTTTCATTAAAGGTAAAACTTTAAATGTACTATATGATTCAGGTGCAACTCATTCTTTTATTTCTAATGATTGTGTTAAGGATTTGAAATTACCAATTTCTTTAGATACAAATCTGATTATCTCAACCTCCATTAGTAAATTTGTAGTTGCAAATAAAGTCTGCCTAAACTGCCCTCTGTTCATTGAAAACAGGAAATTCCTTATAAATTTGATTTTCCTCCCTTTGTTACAATTAGACATCATTTTGGGAATGGATTGATTGATTGCCAATCAAGTCATTCTAAATTGTGTAGAAAAATCAGTGGTATTTCCCAATCTTAAAGTTCTTTTGAAACCTTCTGAGAACCCAATTTTAAAAAATAAAATTCAAGGGTACTTATTATTATCTTCTATGGAATCAAAAGAGGAAGTTAATTTGAAAAATATAGTTGTTGTTCAAAATTTTCCTGAAGTTTTTCCTGATGATATTCCTGGTTTACCACCCAATAGAGAAATTGAATTCTCCATAGATTTAATACCAGGTACAGGACCAATTTCAATGGCTCCATATAGGATGTCACCCTCTGAATTTACTAAATTAAAGAAACAATTAGAGGATTTGCTTGAGAAACAATTCATTAGACCTAGTGTATCACCTCGGGAAGCCCCAGTTTTATTGGTTAAGAAGAAAGATAGAAGTTTTAGGTTGTGTATAGATTACCGTTAATTAAATAAATATACCATAAAGAATAGATACTCACTCCCCAAAATAGATGATTTGATTGACCAATTAAGAGGAGCTTCGGTATTTTCTAAGATTGATTTACGGTTAGATTATCACCAGATTAGAGTAAAGGCAGAAGACGTACCAAAGACAACCTTTCAAACAAGGTATGGTCATTATGAATATCAAGTAATGCCTTTCGGTGTAACCAATGCTTCTGCCGTGTTTATGGATTATATGAATAGAATTTTCCATCCATTTTTATATTCTTTTGTAGTTGTTTTTATAGATGATATACTTGTATATTCAAAAACCTTTGACGAACATGAGAAACATCTTATAACAGTTTTGCAAATTTTGAAAGATAAAAAGTTGTATGCTAAATTGTCTAAGTGTGAATTCTGATTGGAGGAAATAAAACTTTTGGGTCATGTAATTTCTAAGGAAGGTGTATCGGTAGACCCAACCAAGGTAGAAGCAGTTTTACAATGGGAACCACCAAAGTCAGTGATCGAGATCCGTATTCTTAGGTTTGGCTGGATATTATAGGAGATTCATTAAAGGATTTTCTAGAATAGCTACGCCATTAACCCAACTCACTAAGAAGGGACAAATATTTGAATGGACTGAAAAATGTAAGAATAGTTTCCAAGAACTTAAGAAAAGATTGACCACTTCTCTTGTTTTAGCCTTACCCGATCATAATGGACACTTTGTATTATTCTGTGATGCTTTCAAAATGGGGTTAGGATGTGTTCTTATGCAAGATAGAAATGTAGTGGCATATGCTTCTAGGCAACTAAGAACACATGAGAAAAATTATCGAACCCATGATTTAGAATTGGTCGCCATTATTTTTGCATTGAAAATTTGGAGACATTATTTATATGGTGGTAAATTTGAAATTTTTAGTCACTATAAGAGTCTCAAGTATCTCTTTGATAAAAAAGAATTAAATATGAGACAAAGAAGATGGATGGAATTTTTAAAGGATTATGATTTTGAATTACATTACCATCCAGGAAAAGCAAACATAGTAGCTGATGCCTTAAGCAGAAAATCTTTGCATGCTTCTACCTTGATGATTCTAGAAATGGACTTGTTACAAAAGTTTAGGGATATGAATTTGATAATTTCTTTAAGTCATAACAAGATCCAATTAAAAGCAATTCAGGTTACTAGTGACTTAGAGAGAAACTAAAGAGGTTCAAGCAAATGATGAATCCCTTCAAAAGAAAAAGGAGTTGGTGGAAAAAGATAATGGAGGAAAATTTGTAATAGATAGAGAGAGGATCTTGAAATTCGGAAATAGGATTTGTGTTCCGAATGATGAGAGAATTAAGAAAATGATTTTTGAAAAAGCCCATAAGAGCAAATTGAGTATACATCCAGGGACAACAAAAATGTACCAAGATGTTAAGCAAATGTTCTGGTGGCCCAAAATGAAGAAAGAAATAGCCCAATATGTAACATCATGCTTGACTTGTCAAAAGACTAAAATAGAGCATCGAAGACCAGCGGGAATGTTACAGCCACTACATATACCCGAATGGAAATGGGACAGTATAGCAATGGATTTTGTAGTTGGTTTACCTCGAACAATCCAAAAATTTGATTCCATATGGGTTATTGTAGATAGATTAACCAAATCTGCTCACTTTTTACCTATAAATATTAGGTATTCTTTAGAGAAATTAACTGAGTTGTACATAAAGGAAATTGTAAGATTGAATGGAATTTCTTCTAGCATTGTTTCGGATAGGGACCCTAGATTCACTTCTAAGTTTTGGGGAAGTTTACATCAGGCTCTAGGTACAAAGATTCACCTTAGTTCCACATATCACCCTCAAACAGATGGGTAATCGAAAAGAACCATCCAATCCTTAAAAGATTTGTTGAGAGCTTGTATGTTGGAAGATTCTAGAAGTTGGGATAAATATTTGTCATTGATTGAGTTCACATACAATAATATTTTCCATTCTAGCATAGGTATGGCACCCTACGAGGCATTGTATGGGAGAAAATGTAGAACACCCTTGTGCTGGTTTGAATATGGAGAAAATCTACTCTTAGAACCTGAATTGATCCAACAAACTACGAATAAAATTAGGATGATTCAAGAAAAGTTGAGAACAACTCAAAGCCGGCAGAAAAGCTATGTAGATAAAAGAAGATGACCTCTTGAATTCCTAGAAGGTGATCATGTATTCTTGAAAGTCACCCCAACCACAGGAATCGGTAGAGCAATAAAATCCAAGAAACTCACCCCTCTCTTTGTTGGTCTATATCAAATTCTCAGGAAAATAGGTCCTGTAGCCTACCAAATTTCCTTACCACCTATTCTTTCTAATCTTCACAATGTTTTCCATGTATCTCAATTAAGAAAATATGTTTCGGATCCTTCTCACATAATAATGCCTGATACAGTACAAATAAAGGATAACCTTACATTTGAAATCATGCCTGTACAGATTATAGACAAGAGGATCAAACAGTTGAGAGGAAAGCAAATTCCCCTGGTAAAGATTCTTTGGAATGAAGTCACAGGAGATGTTACACGGGAACTAGAAGAGAAGATCAGAAGGAGTTATCCCTATTTGTTTGAATAAATTTCGGGGACGAAATTTTTGTAAGGGAGAAAGAATGTAACATCCTCAAAATTTTAAATAGATATTATTATTATTATTATTATTACAATGACATTAAGATATCTACTATAAAAAAATATAGTTGTAAATTTCATATTGTATTATTTATATAAATAATTTTAAAATCTAAATATATATAGAAGAAAAAAAATCATCATTCTATAACTTAATCTTATCTATGTGTGTTACGCCCACTGCATATAAGTAAGTACGCCCTTAAATCATCTTTTCAAAAAAAGGTCAAGTAAAATAAAATCAACTTGAAGTTTAATTTAAAAAGTAATAAAATTACTAATAATCAATATTTTATTTTTATCTTTAAGAATAATCGTTAAAAAAAATTAAAGTAACTCGGACCATAATGCATGCTATGAATATTATATATATAAACTAAGAAAGATAAGATAATAGGACAAATCATAAATGCATAAACCATGTTTTTTCTTCAAATTGGTGTAGGATTCATTATCCACTACGTCACTTACTATGACGTCAACCACTCTCCTAATAAATGTCTTTCAATTTCAGTAAGTCTGAATATGGACATTGCCTTCTATAAATAGGTTAAGAGATACGAAAGAACCAAAAAGAATATTTCCCCTCACAAAAACATCAATCTTCTTATCCTTCTCCCAAGTTACGTTCAATAAAAAGAGAAATTTCATTTTTACCAAAGACTTCAAAAGCCACACAGTCTTTTACCAACCTTCTTAAATATCAAAGGTAAGGGGAAAGGAGATATATTGTTTTACCTTCTATTTCTTAAAATATTTTTACAGTGAGGTACCCCAAGCCTCACCTTATATTTTTTTTTATTTCATGTTGATACTGATTCTCAAGTATGATTTCTACATTGTATCTCATTTATGTTTTACACTCATGATCATGATGTGATTTATGGATATGGTTTGCGGTTGGAAGAACTTGGTCCTTGAGGTCTCAAATGAGCAGGAGATTGCGTGTTATTGGAGAGAGGTTGGTATTAATCGCTCATTTATCCTGACTATTCACTGTTGTTGTATTCCATCATATATTAAGATTTTATGGAAGTAACATTTAAGTTTTGTTTTATTTTAAAAAAATAAAAACAAAAGAATTTTTTATATATATAAGAACTGTATATCTCACTTTTCTCTCTCTCTTTGTTAAAATATGAATGTATGATAGAGCAACAATGTGCCAAATCCTGCACAATCCTTCTCTGCAAATATTTCAGCTTTCTTCCCTGGGAATGATTGGAGGACAAATGTAACAGAATTCGGTTACATTCCGGGGTGTAGCCTTTACAGTTTTTGCTTTCACAAATTTTGAAGATGTACCTTTAATACTAGAAGGACTTGTAGTGGTTACGTTCTTCATGCCACCTACAATCCACAACAACCCAACAACCCAATAATTAACCTGTTTGCTCCACCGATGTGATGAAGCTGCATATGTTTGATAATCTGCATAATATGTAAACTTTTGTAATATATATATGAAGCATAAGTTTGATAAGTTGTATAATATGTAAATTTTATGAGATTAATAATATATATATATATA